>OBWE01000023.1_pt1 | contig 160284 bp, 121 predicted proteins | sample 1476251 | NCBI WGS metagenome assembly OBWE01 (sample SAMEA2580037, study PRJEB22360) | human gut metagenome | biome: human gut; feature: human-associated habitat; material: faeces | place: Denmark | collected 2008/2010
GCCCGCCGTGATTACGGGTAAATTAGGGGGAAGCGCCTCTAGTCTGACTACTTATACCTTATTATCGAATCTATTAGCTGCGATTGTCGTGCCGCTGGTCTTCCCATTAGTGGAACCGCATGCCGAGATTACTTTCTTCGCCGCATTCTTGAAGATCTTGAGAAAAGTCTTCCCATTGCTGTTATTCCCGTTTTTCCTCGCTTTGTTCTTGCGTAGATTCATGCCGCCTATCCATCGCTTCCTTGCGGGGCTTCGGGATATGGCCTTTTATCTCTGGGCCGTCGCTCTAGCTATCGTGACCGGGCAGACCGTGAAATCCTTGGTCAATAGCGAGGCGGAGATTTATGTAGAAATCCTGATCGCTTTAGGCGGCTTGATAACCTGTATCGTGCAGTTTTATTGGGGAAAGCGCATCGGCACGAAATACAATGACCGTATTAGTGCCGGACAAGCCTTGGGACAAAAAAATACCGTGTTAGCGATCTGGATGTCTTACACCTATTTGAACCCCTTGTCTTCTGTTGGCCCGGGGAGCTATGTCCTGTGGCAAAACATTATCAACTCCTATCAGTTGTGGAAAAAGAGAAAAAAAGAATTAATAAACTGAATATAAGTAATTGATTTATAGATGTTTTCTGTTTATGTATGTTATTCCCTTTGTTTTCCTTGTTTTCTTGCTTTAGCCTATAAATTCCTTTATTTTGTTACCAGTTTGTTACTCAAATGCTATTGAGTAAAAAAAATAATATCTATATTTGCCATCGGTAACAAAATAAAAACATAAGTATGGCGAAGAAGAAACAAGAGGTCAAATTGAAAGAACCTGTAAGAATCAGATTTAAGCAGCTTGCCAATGGTAATCAATCCATCTATTTGGATTATTACACTGGTGATGTGATTAGAAAAGAAAATTATGTTGGCGGTAAACGGCAATATGAATTTTTGAAGTTGTATCTAATCCCCGAAAAGACAAGAGAGGATAAGACTAAGAATGAAGCGACTTTGGCACTTGCCAAAGCTATTCAGAGCAAGCGGATTGTTGAGTTGCAGAATGATGCGCACGGTTTTCAGAATACTAATAAATCCAAAGCAAACGTGCTTGACTATTTGTTGGATATGAGAGCGCAATCTAAGGAACGTGGTAGTCTGAATTATGAAAAGACTATCGGGAATACCATCCGTGAATTGAAATTGTTTAGAGGAGATTATATCGCTTTTCGTGATATTGATAAGGATTTCCTTAGTAGTTTTGTGGATTTCTTAAAGCAGGCAAAGAAAGCGAGTAAATACGGAGTAACAAAAGCAGGTGGATTATTAAGCAATAATTCGGTGGTTGCTTATTATGGAGTATTGCGGACTGCCATAAATAGAGCTTATAAGGATGGCATTATAACTGTAAACCCAACAAAAGAGTTTGACTTTGCCGATAAAGTAAAAGCAGAAGCAAGCCGTAGAGAGTATCTGACTATTGAAGAATTGAAACTCTTGATAAATACGGAATGTAAATATGAGATAATGAAACAGGCTTTTCTTTTTAGTTGCTTATGTGGATTGCGAATAAGCGATTTAAGAAAGCTAAAATGGAATGATTTACAGAAAAGCGGTGATAGAATTAGAATTGAGATAAAAATGCAAAAGACTAAAGAACCGCTTTATCTTCCTATATCCGATGAAGCATTGAAGTGGGTGCCACAGAGAGGAGAAGCCATAGACAGTGATTTAATCTTTCCTTTGACACATGAGGGAACAATAAATAAAACACTTCAACAATGGGCTAAAGCGGCAGGAGTTACTAAACATATCTCCTTCCATGTTTCACGCCATACCCATGCAACTATGATGCTAACATTAGGGGCTGATTTATATACGGTTAGCAAACTGTTGGGGCATAAAAATATTGCAACTACCCAAATATATGCAAAGATTGTAGATAAGAAAAAGGAAGAAGCTATAAGTTTGATACCGAACTTAACAGACTAATTTATAAGAAAGTACGGACTATGGCGACCGTACTTTCTTTCTTTTTTTGCCCTTGTTTCACAAGAAAAACATATCTTTGCTTCTACTAACTGAAACATAGTATCTTATGACAGAAGAAGAATTGAAAGTAAAATTCGACCATATACAAGGCATATTCAACCGTTGTATAAATCATGCCTATCAAATTATAACGGATAGCATTGTTGCGAAGTCTGAATATTTGAACCGTGAACAGGCTGATGAACTGGAACAGCAGGAGTACATTCGTACCACAGATGAATTGGCACAACTTTATATCCGTTATTCCGTACTGGATGATATTCAAAATTTTTACTCGATACCCGATTTCTTTTGGGAAAGCGGTTTTTATGAAGCCTTGAAGCCCGATGAAAAAAGAAAATACCTTTTATTCTCTTCTCTTTCATTTGATTATTCCCGATACGAACAGGACAATTCAGCCTATGATGAAGAACTGCCTTATTTTTCCGTAGTAGTTAGAGTTGTTGTATTGGAAAGATATTCAGCATACTTGCGAAAAAAGAAAGAGGACAGAACGCAGACGGAAACGCAACCGAAGCAGGAACAGGAAGAACAGAAGCCGACAACAAACACCGAGTTTCCGATAAAAGCCGTACCCCCTATTGCTGAAACGGAAAATCCGTTTGGTTCAATTCTTAATGACAAACAGATAGAATTGATTGCGGATTGCATCAATGAGGTTAAGATGTTCAATGCTTCTGTAACTGTTGATGACTTGAAAGCGATACTCTCCTGTAAGCCTAATGCAATATTAAGGTCAAATAATAATAGATATGTAGCTTTCCTTTTTTCGGAATTAAGTAGTAGGTCTTTGATTACCGCTAATTGGCAATCGGTCATTGCTAACAATAAACTATTTCTTTCCAAAGACAAAAGTAGGGATAAATATCTCAATCAAGGGGATTTAGCCACAGCAACCAACTACGTGAAAGGCATCTCCCATGAGAAAGGATTTGCAACCATATACAACTATATCAAACAACTGAAAAGACTTTAAGAATAGGTTAAGACCTCAAACATAGCTTAATCCACTATCAAGCTAATCCTCAATACCTTTGCCCTCGTTAACGAAAAGAAAACGAGGGTGCGCACCTTCATATTGTTTCACTTAATCCAAAAAAGCAATATGGATAAGACATTAGAGATGCGAGTTGAGGAACTCGAACAGATGCTGTTTTTAACTAAGAATGTGCTTAGCTTTGATGAAGCGAGCAAGTTTCTTAATCTTTCCAAAAGCTACCTGTACAAACTGACTTCGGGTAACTTGATACCCCATTATAAACCGCAGGGTAAGATGCTGTTTTTTGAACGGGCAGATTTGGAGGCATGGCTACGCCAAAATCCCATCAAGACACAGGCGCAGATAGAGCAGGAAGCGCAGAAGTATATCCTTAGTAGTAACCGTCCTTTAAAGAAGTAAAGCTATGGAAAACAAGAAAGTGACGGAAAATAAGAAAGAAGCTGCAATGACAAGAGAAGATTTTGCAGTCCTATGGAAAACTATTCATTTAAAGATTACTGACACCTACGATGTACCGCCCGAAATCCTTTGGGTAAATGGTTCTACTATCGGTACATTGGGAAATTTTAGCGCATCCACAGGTAAAGCCAAAAGTAAAAAGACGTTCAATATTTCCGCTATTGTGGCGGCAGCGTTGAAGAATGACGAAGTTTTGCACTATTCAGCATACTTACCTGACAATAAACGTAAAATTCTATATGTGGACACAGAGCAGAGCAAATACCACTGCCATAAGGTGATGGAACGCATCATGCGTTTGGCTGGACTTCCTACCGATAAGGATAGAGAGGACTTTATCTTTGTCGTGTTGAGGGAATACACACCCGACAAGCGAAAGCAGATAATAGACTATATGCTTGCTAATATGGAGGGAATTGGTCTTGTCATTATAGACGGCATCCGTGATTTGATGTACGACATCAATAGCCCCAGCGAATCATCCGACCTCATCAATCTTTTAATGCGGTGGTCAAGTGAGTATAATTTGCATATTCACACTGTACTACACTTGAATAAAGGGGATGATAATACACGTGGGCATATAGGAACGGAACTTAACAACAAGGCTGAAACCGTTTTACAGATAACCAAAAGCACGCAGGATGTGGATATTAGCGAGGTAAAGGCGATGCACATTCGGGACAAGGACTTTGAACCGTTTGCATTTCGCATTAATGAAACTGCATTGCCCGAAGTTGTGAAAGACTATGTTTTTGAACAACCCAAGCAGAACCGCAACTTTCCGCTTACGGAACTTACGGAGCAACAGCACCGTGAAGCGTTGGAAAACGGATTTGGAAAGGATGTAGTACAAGGCTATCCCAATGTTATCGCAGCCTTGAAAAAAGGTTACGCAAGTATCGGTTTTGAACGTGGGCGCAATATTCTCGTGGACTTGAACAAATTCCTTGTAAACAAGCGCATGATAATAAAAGAGGGAAAAGGCTACAAGTTCAATTCTGATTTCCACTACTAAAAGCAAGTCTGGTTTAGTCCGTGTGTATATAAAGAAGGAATGGACTTCTTTTCATTGTACGATTAAGTACAAGATAAGTTTAGTACAGTTCGGGTGTATATATAGCGGACTAAACGGAACTGATTCAATTATTCATTCACCAATACATTCAGATTATGACAATCGAAGAATCCAAAAATATAAAGTTGGCAGACTATCTGCACAGTTTAGGCTATAATCCGATAAAGCAACAGGGTAATAGTCTTTGGTATAAATCACCGTTGAGAGAGGAACAAGAGCCTTCTTTCAAAGTGAACACAGACCGCAATTTATGGTACGACTTTGGAGCCGGTAAAGGCGGCAACATCCTTGCATTGGCACAGGAACTTTACGCATCCGACAGTTTACCTTACCTTTTAGACCGTATAGCGGAGCAAAGCCCCTCTATCCGTCCCGTTTCTTTTTCCTTTCGCCAGCAGTCATCAACACAACCGAGTTTCCAACATTTGGAAACAGTACCGCTTTCTTCTCCTGCCTTGTTTGCATACTTGCAGGATAGAGGCATAAATACAGCACTTGCGAAAAAAGAATGTATGGAAGTCCGTTTCTCGCTTAACGGTAAATGGAACTTTGCCATCGGCTTTCCTAATGCATCGGGAGGTTATGAGGTACGCAATAAATATTTTAAAGGCTGCATAGCTCCTAAAGACATCACCCATATACGGCAGACTGGAGAACCTAAAGAAACCTGCTATGTGTTCGAGGGGTTTATGGACTATCTTTCTTTTCTGACCTTGCGACAGAAAAATTGTCCTGATTATCCCGACTTCGACAAGCAGGACTATCTTATTCTGAACTCCGTTTCCAATCTTTCCAAAGCCTTGTACCCGTTGGGGAATTATGAGAAAATACATTGTTTTTTCGACAATGATACGGCAGGGATAAGAGCCGTACAGGAACTTTATAAAGAGTACAGTTTCCGTGTCCGTGATTCCTCACGCATTTATAGTGGCTATAAAGATTTGAATGATTATTTGTGTGGAAAACGGTTGATACAGTCGGCAGACTTGACACAGCAGACCAAACAATCACAGACAGTCAAACAAGCCGACAGGCAGGAACAACAACCAGCCAAAAAGAAAAGCAGAGGGTTCAGAATGTAGTTACCGCACGCTTTCCACAGGCTTTTGAGTAAGAAAAGCCATAGCTCAATAGGGCGTTTTCTTCACGCAGTGCAAGCACCGCTAAAAACACCCTATCGAGCAAAGGGGCATCGCCCCTTTTGAAACCCCGTGAGCCATGCGGCGAATGTGCAAGGCAAGCGGAATTGTCTAACGAAAAACCAATATTCAATATGGGATATTTCACCCTTGATTTCAAGAAAGCAAAGGGAGCATCCGACGCTCGTATGTCCGACCATATCGAGCGCAGGGTGATAGCTCCGAATGTGGATCCTACACGTACACATCTCAATCGGGAACTGGTGAAACTTCCCGAAGGTGTGACGGTACGTGATGAAGCGATAGCACATCGCATCAAGTCGGCAGGCATCAAACGGAAGATTACTTCCGACCAAGTAAGGGCTATCCGTGTTATGATGTCGGGAACACACGAGGATATGATGAAGATACAGCAAGACGGGCGTATGGACGAATGGTGCAACGACAGTATGGAATGGTTGCACAAGACTTTCGGACGGGAGAATACCGTTTCAGCAGTTCTGCACATGGACGAAACCACACCTCACATACACGCTACCATCGTACCGATAGTAACGGGAGAGCGCAGGAAAGCAAAACAGAAGCAAACGGAGGGTAAGCGTTCCTACCGAAAGAAAACGAATGCAGCCCGGCTATGTGCTGATGATGTATTGAACCGTGACAAGTTGATAGGCTACCATGACGACTACGCCAAAATCATGGATAAATACGGGTTGCAGCGTGGTGTGCGTGGTTCGGAAGCAAGGCACGTCACCACTGCCCAATATTACCGTGATTTGAAACGGCAGACGGGAGAACTCGAAACAGACGTGCAGCAACTCCAAAGTGAGAAGGACGAAGCGGAAAAACAGCTAAAGCAGGTTAAGAAAGAAATCAAGACCGACAAGCTGGAAGCCGTTAAGACCGAAGCGAAAACCGCCATTATAGCAAAGGTGGGTTCTTTTTTAGGGAGTGGTGAAATTAAGGAGTTGAAACAGGAGAACAGGCAGTTATATGAGGAAGTTGCCACTCGTGACGAAATCATCGAAAGATTGCAAATTATGATGCAAGAGCAACGGGAACAGCACAGCAGGGAATTGATGAAAGCGCAGGGTAAGCATATCAAGGAACTAGACGAAGCCCGAAAGGAGATATCACGGCTGTCACAGATGATTAAAAAGGCTTGTGCGTGGCTTCCACTACTAAAAGAACTTTTCCGAATGGAAAGGCTATGTCATATTGTCGGTTTCTCAACTGAACAAACAGCAAAACTGATGTTAGGGGAAAAGATAGAGCATAACGGCACACTCTATTCCGAAGAGTACAAACGGAATTTCGCAACGGATAAGGTGACTGCACAAATAGTAACAGATTCAACTGTTGGAAAGAACAAATTAATGCTAATCATCAATCAAAAAAATGTATCCGATTGGTTCAGGGAGCAGTTTAGCAAACTCTATCAAAGGATACAACCGAAAGAGGGGCAGAAAAGGAGCAAAGGTTTTAGCCTGTAAAGAGAGGTATTTTGCTGAAATACAGTAAAAAGTGCAATTCACAATGAATGATATACTGTACCTTTTGCTATATTTGCACATAATCCATTTAATATTAAAAGAATGAATGCGGATTTTGATTATTTAGAAATAAACCGGAAGTCTTGGAACAGTAGGGTAGATGTGCATCTGAAATCTGACTTTTACGATGTCAAAGGCTTTTTGAAAGGGGAATCATCTCTCAATGATATAGAACTTGATTTACTTGGAGATATAAAGGGTAAATCTATTCTACATTTACAATGCCATTTCGGGCAAGATACTATTTCGTTGGGCAGACTTGGTGCAAATGTTACAGGTGTTGATTTATCGGATAAAGCGATTGATAATGCAAAAATATTAGCCAAGAAAGCAAATGTTAATGCAACTTTTATCTGCTGTGATATTTATGATTTGCCTGCTTATTTGAATGAACAATTCGACATTGTATTTACAAGCTATGGAGTGATTGGCTGGTTGCCTGATATGAATAAGTGGGCTGAGATTATTTCAAATTATCTAAAACCAAATGGAAAGTTTATATTTGTGGAGTTTCATCCGATTGTGTGCATGTTTGATGAGAACTTTAAAAGAATTGAATATAACTACTTTAACTCCGGTGTAATTAGAGAAATTCAAGATGGAACCTATACGGACGGGGAAAAAGATTTGTTACTAGAATGTGTGATGTGGAATCATAGTTTGAGTGAGGTTATAAATAACCTTATACAAAGTGGGCTCACAATATCATCTTTTGATGAATTTGATTATTCACCCTATAATTGTTTTTCCCAAACAGTTGAATGTGAACCTAACAAATATAGGATAAAGCATTTAAGTAATAATATTCCGATGATCTATTCTATAATAGCTACAAAATAAAAAAGACTGGAAAGAATTTAATATAATAGATATGAAGGAGGACTTTACAATCAGGGAAGCTCAGCAGTCGGATGCTGTTGCGCTGAAAGAGTTATTTCAAAATACTGTTCTTGTGATAAACAGACGTGATTATTCACAATCCGAAGTTGAAGACTGGGCATCGTGCGGAGATAATCTCTCTAAAATAGAAGATATGATAAAGACTCACTATTTTATTGTAGCTGTTAATCAATGCTCACAAATCGTTGGTTTTTCATCTATTACGCCCCAAGGCTATTTACATTCTATGTTTATTCACAAGGACTTTCAAGGTAAAGGTATTGCTACGATGCTTTTGGAAGAAATAGAACGGTATGCAATTACATCCGGGATTATGCGGATTACGTCTGAAGTGAGCTTAACAGCCCGTCCTTTCTTTGAAAAAAGAGGCTATATAGTAGAGGAAGAACAAAAGCGCAAAGCGAATCAGCTTTCTCTTACTAATTTTTGGATGGCAAAGGGAATAACTAAAGTCAAGCCTTATAATGGTCGTATTCCTGCTTGTGGTGTTTTTTGTGGGGGGTGTCCCACATATACGAGAGAAAAAAGATCTTGCAAAGGAGCCGAGCTAAATAGTTCTCGCTGTGAAAAATGCAAAACATTTCATTTATGCTGTTTGGAGAAAGAGATAACACATTGTTTCCAATGCAGCAGCTTTCCATGTACCAAATTCAAAGGTTTTACCAAGCGTTGGCTAAAGTATGGACAGAATTTTATTGAGAATCAGAAACAGTTAAGTGAAATAGGCGAAGTGGCATTTTTGGAGTATTATAATAAAAAGGTTACAGATTAGTTTAGTACGTTCCTTTGTCTATATATCCAAAACGGACTAAACTTATTTGTACCGACAGCAAGATAGGTGCTGGCGAAAAGAAAAAGATTGTTTCTCTTTTCGCCAGCTTTATTTTTGCGGATATTCTGCCTTTTGTTACCTTTGCACATGAAGCCCACCGCAAAGCGATTTCTTCGTTTTTTTTGTTACTATTTTGTTACCCACTATTAGTAATAGGTGGGCTTATTTGTTGATAATCAAATTAATATACTGATTAATATATAATATGTGGCAAATATTTTCAATAGCTATCAGCTGTGGAAAAAGAGGAAAAATGAGCTAGAATAATAAATGCGACCCGGAAAAAGGCGGCACACCGAAATAACGATGGAGCCGCCTCATTAATTTTCTTTCCTATCCTCTTATCAGTAAATTGAAGCAAATCCCAAATATGAAATAAGCTACATAGCAGAAAACGGAAACACCTAGGGAAACAAGCAGTTGTTTCATGAAAGACTTTTCCTGCCGCATATAATTGTAATTGAATGTAGCGCCCACAAAACCGAATACGGCGCCGATCAATCCCCCTAAAAAGATGAGTAACACAGGCAGTCCGCCCACGATATACTCTCGGGTAGACAACCGCTCCTCCAAATCGATTTTCTGTCCACGGAATACAGCGACGTGAACAAAGTCAAAGCCATAGACAATCTTTATCTCTTCCTTTTCCCCATTGGTATTAGTCACATAGTATTTCGGATTGAATCGTCCTTGTCTTTCGATTTCTCTGCCGTCTTGATATAAACGCTGCTTAAAAGGGCCGTACTCCAATTTCAAATCGCCTTGTACGCCTTCCAACGTAAAATTTAACTCTCTCGCCATACTTGTTTGTTTTAGAATTAAGTCTATTTACAAAGATAAATAAAAGCTTTGATTTCCGTTGCTCATGAATTCTTTATTTATACATTTCTTCATCCGCAAAAAGCCTTGACTACATCAAGCAACATTGGCCTTCTTATGCGTATCAAGTCCTATAAGTTTAGTTTTATTCCTTATATTTGCGAATACGTTGAATGATAGACTCTCTGTAATATGATAACAACAATTGCCCCATGGGGTATGAATTGTTGATTTGGGCAAAACGTGGTGAATTACATGGAACAGCGTTCGTTACGCTTTGAAGCTATAACCATCATATATTTATCTTAATTGCAGGATATACGTTTACGGGGAAAACTTATTGGCTCAAAGGTGATCAAGTTGTCTATTTCAGTATAATAATTATTCATACTTATGGAAAAGGAACAAACGAATGAAAATAGTTGGGAATTTCATCTGACAGATAAGATCGCCCATCTTTCCAAAATGACCTTGGAAATGCATACGGAGTTTTGGCTTAGTACACTCCAGACATGGTTTCGTGGCTATCAAACACCCGAAGAGTATAAAGCGACGATTTGGGGGAGGGAGGTAGACCTATGCATCTCCATCGCTCCCTTGGAGACACCGACCGAGAAATTACCTATCATTGAAGAGAAATCGGCAAAAGGTAAGAATGAGCTGCTTCCCCCGGAACAGCAAGCCTACGTAGACGAACTCAAAAAGAAGATAAAAGCTCTCAAAAAACTCCTGCCGCCTAAGGTGGACGAGGCGTTAGAGCAACGCTATTTGGATTACATGAACGCCGAGAGGATTAAGGTAATCATTCAAGACTGCACCAAGATATGGAGCAACCCGGATTTGCCCGTTGAAGAAAAAATCAGTCAGCTAATTCCTTATAAAATTGAATTATATGACCTTGTGCGTAATGTCCAACTGCCGGATGATTTGATGCGTGCGGATACGAATATTTCAATTACAATGGCCACCATTCAATTCTTTGCACAAAGCGTAGAGAAAAATGCAAAGAAAAACAAAATAAAAACACCCAAGCAGGTACGTCAATTAGTGAAATTTACCAATGACATCATTACTCGCATGGATGAGGGTCAGAATAAGCTAAACGGCGTTGAGCGAGATATGACTAAGGAAGAGTCTAAAGCCTATGATGCTTATCTTGATATAAAGATTGGAGCAAGGTCTGCCCTTCACTCGTTTGAAAAACGATTGGAGTTATACGAGCGACTTTGGGAAATGCCCTCGGTCTCTACCGGTACTAAGATTGAATGTTTGAATGAGGCCATCAAACTTATCCGGAAGCAATGCGGTAAAAACCTGGAGCCCCGTTGTCCGCACGAATCCCTTATCCGGAAACATCTGAAAGCTATTAGTGGCTATATGAATAGGCTGGAAGAGGAAGGGGAAGCGATATGGCAATTGCGCATGGCCGACGAATTGCTCCCGACAGCAAACGCATGGCGGGAAGATTGTGAACTTCCGGCATTGTCCAGAGAGGAGTTTGCCCTCCAAGTAGAATTGCAATCTGTTCATATTGAGACCAAGGAGAAAGAAGACGGCTCCATCCATTACGAACTGGAGCTTTTTTTCCAAGACACGGAAGACACTTTCGCCGGCCACTTCCTATATGCTGATATTGAGGACCATGAGGTGAAGGAGATTACGTTAATGGGATAGTTACATTCTATATTTGTCCACAAGGATTTGCAAGGTAAAGTCTCTTTACGATACTTTTGGGGCCCGTTCGATTGTAAGCAGGCTCCTTTTTTTGTCGATACCTCCGGCGTATCCGGTTAGGCTGCCATCGCTGCCTACGACACGGTGGCAGGGGATGATGATACTGATCGGGTTATGGCCTACCGCTCCTCCGATCGCTTGTGTAGACATGCTCGGGATACCTTTTTGCCGGGCGATTTCCCCGGCGAGCTCCTTGTAGGTTACGACTTCGCCATAAGGTATTTTGCTCAATAAGTCCCATACCGCAAGTCGGAAAGGCGTATCCTCCAGATGGATAGGAGGGGTGAAGCTGGGAATCTTACCCATGAAATAGCTATCCAGCCACTCTTTGGTTAACTCGAATATCGGCAGTTCTCTTTCTTGATGTTCCGCCGATAAAGTGGTGGCAAAATATTTTTGCCCGTCGAACCATAATCCTGTCAGGTGGTCACCATCGCTAGCTAGGGTTATTTCTCCTAAGGGAGATCGATATTTGTCGGTGTATTGCATGATGTTTATCAAATAAGGACGTAAGTTAGAAAAATTTTCGAAAGTAGCCAATATCTAAGGGCGGAAATGAGATAAGGAATCCTACTTTTATTTATATTTGCATAGTGAAATTTCGTGAACGGATAATACTTCAACATTTTTAAACAATGATAAAATTATGATCTTAAGTAGAAATTTATCAGAGGCGTTCAATGCCCAAGTTAATGCGGAGATGTGGTCTTCGAATTTGTATTTGTCAATGTCCGTGTATTTCCAGAAAGCAGGGTTGAACGGTTTCGCCCATTGGATGAAGAAACAAGCGGCTGAGGAATTGGAGCATGCTCATAAGTTGATCGATTACGCCTTGGATCGTGGCGGCGATATTACGATCGGCCAGATCAACGTGGTTCCGACAGGCTGGGGAAATCCGTTGGAGGTATTCGAGCATGTTTACAAACACGAGTGCTATGTATCAGAGTTGATCGACAAATTGGTTGATATCGCCGAGGCTGATAAGGATCATGCTTCCCGTGATTTCTTGTTCTGGTTCGTACGCGAGCAAGTAGAGGAAGAATCTACGGCTAAAGAGATCGTGGATCAATTGAAGAATTATGGGGAATGCCATTACGCCATTATGGATCATAGATTAGGAAAGAGATAATAAATTTCCGTCGAGAAATATAAAAAGGCTGTATCTTCACCGGACGCAGCCTTTTTTGTCGTATTTTTACCCGGTAAAGTCAGTAAGGAATACTTATAGATAAATAGAAAATATAAATATGAGATTAAGCGATGTATGGTTTACGGCTCTCTCGGAAAACGAGTCAGGGCAAATGATTACCGTTTACGGGCGGGACGAGTTGAATGAGTTCACCGAATCCGGTAAGTTCAAGGAACGTGTCGAGATCACTTGGAAATACGAGGGAGATGGGAGAGGCCTTCCTAGCGATGACCTTGGCGAGAAAATGGAGGCCGTGGAGGAAGCGCTTCGTAAGGCGATGGAAAAGAAAGACAAGCTGGCTATCCTGACGGGTGTCTATACCGGAGGAGGAGAGAAGGTCTGGGTGTTTTACACACGTACCGTGCGTGTATTCGGCGAACGCTTGAATGAGGCCTTGGCTCCTTTCGAGTTACTGCCCATCTCTATTTATACCGAGATGGATCCGGATTGGGAAGAATATAAGGATATGTATGAGATGAAAGAGTGGGCGGTGGATTGAGATCCTGTGCTTCGAGTTTGGCGTGAAAGGTATCTTTTTGATTGAAATACCTTCTTTTTTACGACACGGCTCTCTGGCTATAAAAGCCAACGAGCGTAAGCGGGGAGCGCGAACAAGCTGCCACCACCGCTTTTTAACACGATAAGCGTCGCTTTTTAACGAATATATACGTATCAACCTACACATATGGCTGTATCAACTCACATATATAGCAGTGTCAACCCACACATATAGTCGCGTCAAGCTACACATATAGTGGCGTAAGCCTACACATATATAGGCATCGGCCCTCAGATGCGGTAGCGTTGGGCATTTTTACCGCCTTACGACCGTAAAACATGAACTAGGGTGAATTATTTCGGCTGGAACGAAAGGCCGTTTTTTAGCAAACAGCTATCAAACAGAGAATTGCTGTTTTTTTCTCTCGAATTTGGAAGCGAGACGCACTTGGGTACGGAATAATCGATTCTCCGGGACTTCAGATTACAAGTTGTCAAAAAGACAAATGTGTCACTTGTATCTATAGTTCCTCTGCCATTTCCCGATAACCATCGGGGGAGAGATGGTTAATGTATATTAAGACTGTCACTCATCTTTTCATCAAGATGGATGAAAATCTCGGTGGATGTGCTTTCTATGTTGACGACATTAAAAATACGTAAGAACTGCACTTGGTAGTACTATCTGAGCTAATGTATAAAGTTGATTCGTTTCCATAGAGCAAAGGTAGAGATTTTAAATAGATGAAAATAATTATCCCCACCAATTATCAACTGATCCTATAAAAACTCTATTTCTCCAATAATTATACATTTGGCTTATAATTAATCGAATTTAACAACATGACTTTTCGGAAGAAAAGCTTGGTTATAATTTAGTTAAATAAAGAAAAGAGCTATCTCGTTCGTGAGAATATAGGTAGCTCACTATTTATTGGTGGTAGACTTGTGCCAATCGGCGATAGCTTGCCTACGGAATTTCTTTTTGAAATTCTCGCCTGTTTTTGTATGTCCTAGGTGATAAAAATGGAAGGTGTGGCAAATATCGATAATATCAATTTGCTACACCTTCCATTTTATATCAATTACGAAAACTATTCTTCTTTTTACCGGCTCATCAAGAAAGATTTGAATCCCTCGAAATCTTTTGCCAGCTCGATGCTTTGCTTGGTTCCTTCCATGAAGGCTTTCAGTTTCGCCGGGATCTCGATATCTGCCTCCAATATCTTATCGACCGTTCCTTTGAATTTGGCGGGATGGGCGGTCTCGAGGAATAGACCCGTCTCGGTCTCGCTTAGGTCGCTGTCTAGTAATCCTTGGTAGCCACAGGCTCCGTGCGGGTCGAGGATATATCCCGTCTCTTTATAGACGGCTCGCATCGTAGAGGCGATTTCCTCGTCCGTATAGCGATGTCCGGAGATCAGTGCGCATATTTCTTTATGAGGATCATTGAATGCGCCGAATAGGTCGATGATACGGGCGAAATTACTCGGATCGCCTACATCCATGGCGTTCGCTAGGGTGGCGACTGATGGGCGGGGTGTATAAGTTCCTGTATTCAGGTATTCCAAGAATACGTCGTTACGGTTGTTTGCCGCTACGAAACGTTTGATAGGGAGCCCCATCCAATAGGCGAACAATCCGGCGGTGATGTTTCCGAAATTACCGCTCGGCACGCAAACGACCAGCTCGTCCGCTTTTCCCAGCTTGTCCAGCTGAGCGTAAGCGTTGAAATAGTAGAACGATTGGGGCAAGAAACGGGCTACGTTGATGGAGTTCGCCGAGGTCAGTTTCATATGACGGTTTAATTCCTCGTCCATAAAGGCGGATTTAACCAGCGCTTGGCAATCGTCGAACGTGCCGTCTATCTCCAATGCCGTGATGTTCTGTCCTAATGTCGTGAACTGGCATTCCTGTATCGGGCTGACCTTTCCCTTGGGATAAAGCACATACACGTGAATGCCCGGAACGCCTAGGAATCCGTTGGCGACGGCGCTTCCCGTATCGCCGGAAGTAGCTACCAATACGTTTACTTGCTTCAATCCCTCTTTCTTTATGAAATAACCGAGCAGACGAGCCATGAAGCGCCCTCCTACATCCTTAAAGGCCAATGTAGGCCCGTGAAATAACTCTAAGCTATAGATATTACCCTTTACGGGTACCACCGGGGTCTCGAAGGAGAGCGTATCTTTTACGATACTGTCCAATACCTCCGGCTCGATGTCTTCCCCGAAGAACATCTGAGCTACTGTGCAGGCGATCTCGTGGAAGGACTGGTTCTTCATGTTGGCTATCACCTCCTCGTCCAAGGAGTCGATATACTCGGGCATATATAATCCCTTATCGCCGGCCAGACCTTTTACGACGGCCTCTTCTAGGCTGGCTACAGGGGCTTGTTTGTTTGTGCTGTAATATTTCATGCTCTAATCGTTTAGAAATTCTTTTATAAATTGATCTTTTTCCAGTATGCCATATTTGCCGTTTGATACGGAGAACTCATCAAATGTGGTAACGGAGTCGGGTTGCTCGCCCGGCTTGTAAATCAGGAATGGAACCGGGGTATTCGTATGCGTACGTATGGAGCAAGGAGTGGGGTGGTCCGGAAGGATAGCGATTGCTACCGGCTCGTCCCATTTTTGCGTTTCCTCGTAGATGATACGTACGGCACGGTTGTCCAGATACTCTATCGTCTTGATCTTTAGGTCTACGTCTCCTTCATGCCCGGCCTCGTCGCTTGCCTCGATATGCAGGTAGACGAAGTCGTTTGTCTTGAGGGCCTCAAGGGCGGCGTGCGCTTTTCCCTCGTAGTTCGTGTCGTATAATCCGGTAGCTCCCTCTACGTGAAGCACCTCGAGGCCGGCGTAAACGCCGATTCCCCGGATGAGATCGACGGCGGAGATCACGGAGCCTTTCCCGAAGCCGTACATCTCCCGCATCGTTCGCATGGCCGGACGGTAGCCCGGAGACCAAGGCCAGATACTGTTCGCCGGATCTTTCCCCGCTGCCATACGTTTGAGGTTCACCGGGTGATCCTTTAAGATCTCTTGGGACTTGAGGATTAATTCGTTTAATAAATCGGCGGTCTCTCGTGCTTCCGGAACTTCCGGTTTTATCATTAAAGGCCGGAAAGGATGGAGGGGTACGTCGTGTGGTGGCGTGCAATCCAGACGCTTATCGCCTCCTTTGATTACCAATAGGTGGCGGTAGGAGACACCCGTATAGAACTTGACACGGTCGGAGCCTAATCGCTCGTTCAGGCATTGGATCAACTCGTCCGCTTCCTCCGTGGAGATATGGCCGGAAGAGTGATTCTTCAAGATGTCGCCTTCTACGCAGATTAAGTTACAACGCATCACCATCTCGCCGGGTTGCAGGGCGACGCCTATACTGGCGGCTTCCAATACACCCCGTCCCTCGTATACGGAGGGCAGGTCATAGCCTAATACCGCCATGTTCGCGACCTCGCTACCGGGATGGAAACCATCCGCTACGGTTTTCATCTGCCCGGTTACTCCCAGTTCCGCCAATTTATCCATATAAGGAGTCTTGGCGTATTGCATCGGGGTCTTGCCTCCCAGAGCCTCTATCGGCTCGTCGGCCATTCCATCGCCTAAAATGATAATGTGCTTCATACCTATCGAATATTAGCAATGGATATGATGTCGGCGAATACGCCTGCGGCTGTCACGTCGGCTCCGGCACCATATCCCTTGATGATCATTGGATATTCATGATATCTCTCGGTGGAGATCATGATAATATTGTTGCTGCCCTCCAGTTCATAGAACGGATGGTGGCTGTCTACGGCTTGTAGGCCTACCTCGCAAGCGCCGTTCTCCATCTTCGCTACGAAACGGAAGCGTTTGCCTTCCGCTTCCAGTAGCTGGCGTTTCTCCTCGAAACCAGCATCTGTATCCTTGATATTCTTCCAGAAGTCCTCAAGGGAACCCTCGAAGTACTTTTCCGGGATGAACAGGTTCCGTTTTACGTCGGCTTGCTCCACCGGATAACCGGCCTCACGGGCCAAGATAACCAGCTTACGGATTACGTCTTTGCCGCTAAGGTCGATACGTGGGTCCGGCTCGGCGTATCCGGCTTCCTTTGCCATATGGATCGCCTCGCTGAAAGGAATATCGGCGCTGATCGTATTAAAGATATAATTCAGCGTACCGGAAAGTACGGCCTCCAGTTTCAATATATGGTCGCCGCTATTGATCAAATCGTTCATCGTATTGATGATCGGGAGGCCGGCGCCTACGTTCGTCTCGAACAAGAACTTGATGTCTCGGTGGCGGGCGGTCTCCTTGAGCTTGGTATAATTATCGTAGGAGGAGGAGGCCGCTTCTTTATTAGCCGCCACGACGGATACGTTATTGTTCATCAACGTCTCGTAAAGAGCCGCCACGTCCGGGCTTGCCGTGCAATCCACGAATACGGAGTTGAAGATATTCATCTTTACGATCTCTTCGCACAGATGCTCCGGGTTGCTCTCTTCCCCGTTCTCCTTCAGCTCCTCCAGATAATTGTCGAGGTTGATCCCTTCCCGGCATAAAAGGGCTTTCTTGGAGTTTGAGATACCTACGACATTCAGCTTCAAACCGTTTTGCCGCATCAGTTTCGGTTGCTGGATGCGTATCTGTTCCAATAAATTGCCGCCTACGGTTCCTACACCGGCGATGAAAAGGTTCAATACCTTATATTCGGATAGGAAAAAAGAGTCATGAATGGAGTTCAACGCCTTGCGAAGGTATTTATGCTTGATAACGAAAGAGATATTCGTCTCGGAAGCGCCTTGGGCGCAAGCGATCACGCTGATGCCCGCACGTCCCAGCGTACCGAACAGCTTCCCGGCGATACCCGGGGTACGTTTCATGTTCTCGCCTACGATAGCGACGGTAGCCAGATCTTTCTCCGCTACGGTATCGTTCATATCACCCTGCGCACGTTCCAAGGCGAACTCGTCGTTCAATACTTGTACGGCCAAATCAGCGTCGGCGTTACGTACGGCGAAAGTCGTATTATTCTCGGAGCTGGCCTGCGATACCATGAATACGCTGATGCCATTCTTGGCGAGCGTCTTAAAGATCCGGTAGTTCACGCCGATCACGCCCACCATACCTAAACCTTGTACCGTGATCAAGCAGGTATCGTTGATGGAGGAGATACCCTTGATGATGGCCTTGCCTTCCTCTTTCACCCGCTCTTTCGAGATATAGGTTCCGGGAGCGGTCGGGTTGAAGGTATTCAAGATACGGATCGGGATATTCTTATGATAAACCGGATAGATCGTCGGCGGATAGATTACTTTCGCCCCGAAGTTACACAACTCCATCGCCTCCGTGAAAGTAAGCCGGTCGATTACGTAGGCGGAGCTGATCACACGGGGATCGGCGGTCATGAAACCATCCACGTCCGTCCAGATCTCCAAGGTGTTAGCGTCTAAGGCGGTCGCCAAGATGGAGGCGGTATAATCCGATCCCCCTCGTCCGAGGTTCGTAACCTCTCCGGTTTCCGTGCTGGAAGAGATGAATCCGGGCACCAAGGAAACCTTGGGCAGCGGCGAGAAGGTCTCTTTTATGAGCTTGTTGGTCAAGTCGAAATCCACGATATGCTTGTTGAATTGCTTGACTGTCTTGATATATTTGCGTGAGTCGAACAACTTAGCGTCCTTGATCACGTTCGAGACGATCAGGGAAGATAGGCGCTCGCCATAGCTTACGATCGTATCGGATGTCTTGGCGGATAAATCGTTAATCAAATAAACACCTTTGAAAATATTGCTCAATTCATCCAGTAAAGCCATCACTTTCTTCTGGACATCCATGCGTACCTCCTTGTCCTCTATCACTCCCTCGATCACGTCCAGATGGCGGGCGATGATCTCCGATAATTCTTTCTCGTAGGCAAGGTCGCCTTTAGAAGCCATGGTAGAAGTGGCCAGTAATTTATCGGTGATGCCCCCTAAGGCGGAGACAACCACGATTACGGGCTCTTCGATAGCCTCTACTATTTTCTTTACACTTAAGATACTATTCACGGAACCTACGGATGTTCCGCCGAATTTTAATACTTTCATCGATATGTATTTTTAATGGTTCATCGAGGATTGACAATCAAAAAAAGGCTTTTTCATGATTAGCAACCGACAATAACCGATTGATTAAACTTATTTATGTAAAAGGAGAAATAAAAAAGGATGCAATACGAGATTGCGACATAGCGTGACGTGGTCTACGCGAATGCTTATTAATAGATTCTAACCCCCCAAGGGGTCATCAATGCCCATGTATAATATGAGGACTCTACACTCATCATTGATTTTGTATGCTACTTATTCTTTTATATTATGGGGGCAATATTACGCATTATTTTTCATATTGCAAGCGTTTTTGCTAAAAGATTGACTATTTTGTTGTTCAAGGTCCGCCCGGCTCTTGCTTTGGGTCACTAAATAGACGCCGGAGAAAACAAGTGCGGCCGATACTAGTTTCGTTACGCTAAAACTATCCTGACCGATGAATACGGCGATAAAGGAAGCTACGATCGGTTGGATATAATTGTACATGCTGACGGTAGTCGGGCGGATTCGCTTTAAGGCCAGCGGTATTAATAAATAGGGTACGAACGTGGCCCCGAATAGCACGAAGAAAATGGCTCCCAGCTCTTGGCCGTCGAAGACCTCTTTATGGAAAGCCGGGGTATTCCAGATGGACTCGATAGCGAAAGGCAGGGTAATCAGCGTGGAGAACAGGAACATCCATTTCATCATCGTGACGGATGAGTACTTGAGTGTTAGTGGCTTGGATACTACCAAATAGATCGAGTACATGAATCCGCTAACCGTAATCAAGAGGTTTCCCCCTAGACTGCTCGCTTGATTGGAACCTTGCGTGGATTGTAGTATTAAGGAGATCGCCCCGCATATACCAAGCAGTACCCCGAACGTTTTCATCCGTGTGATAGGTTCCTTTAGGATCAGGGCCGCCAAGATCATGACAAAGATGGGGACGGCGGTCGCTATGATGGAAGCGTCTACCGGCGACGTGGTATTCAATCCCCAGATAAACAGCCCTTGGTTCAAGCCTACTCCGCAAAGGGCGCAAAGGCATAGAAGTCCCAAGTCCTTCAACGGCACTTTCTCATAGGGAACGAATAGGGAGGTGATCCAGAACATCACGCAAGCGAAGCTCATCCGCATACTGGTTAACGCCTCGGGTTGCACATGCTCGGGGAGTAGATATTTGGATACGGGCATATTAATGGCGAACAGGATGTTGGCCGCTAAAATAAGGAGATGCCCTTTTAGCTTTTCTTGATTCATCATGAGTACGATCCTAGATTGGTATAATATAATGTATATAGGCTTATGTTTTGGTGAGCAAAGGTCTTACTTTTTTTTGTAAATAAGAAATGATCCGTTAGTAAAGTGTTTTACATACGGATCATTGTCTGTTTAGTCAAGGATGCATCCCGTTTTTATTACGATGAAACGGCCGCTCCTCCCATGATATCCAGCAATTCGTTGGTGATGGCTTGCTGGCGGGTTTTATTATATTGCAAAGTTAATTGTTGGATTAAATCGTTCGCATTGTCGTTGGCGGTCTGCATAGCCATCATACGGGCGGCGTGCTCGGCGGTCGAGGTGTCGAGTAGGATCGTATAGATGGTTAGGTTCAGCAATTTCGGGAAAAGCCGGTTACGCAACTCTTCCGCCGAGGGCTCAAGGATGTAGTCGGTGGCCGTTTCCGCCGCTTCCGTATCCGAGAGGGAAAGGGGAAGATACGTCTTGTGGGTTACGACTTGTGTCGCCATGTTCTTGAAATGGTGATACAGTAATTCCACCCGGTCCGCTTTACCCGTGACGAACAGCTCCATGAGACGGTTCGCCAAGGATACGGCGCTTTCATAAGACGGCTTTTCGCCGATCGTGACGAAATCAGTGTCGAAGCTATACCCCGCTTTATGAAGCTCATCCGCTATTTTCTTGCCGATAGGGTAGAGGCCTACCTCTATTTGCTGGTTCTTATAAGTCTGGATCGTGGCGGATAACTCTTTCCATATATTGGCATTGAATGTCCCGCATAAACCCGTGCTCGAGGCGAATACGGCGATAGCCACCTTGCTCACCTTACGCTGTTCGGTGTAAGGTGAGTCTAGGTCGCATTCCGCCGAAAGAAGACCGTTTAAGATAGCGGATAGTTTATTAGCATATGTAAGTGTGTGCTCGGTTTGCGTCTGGGCATGATGAAACTTGGCCGACGATACCATTTTCATGGCGGCGGTGATCTTCTGCGTACTCCGTATAGAGGCGATCCGGACTTTTATTTCTTTCAATGAACCCATAGCTCCTTCGCTGTTTTTTCCAATATGCCTCGTATCTCATCATTGATAACGCCGGTCTTTAAGACATCCAGTACGTCCCGTTGATGAGAAGTCCGTAATTCTTGCAAGAACCTTGCCTCGAACTCATGCACCTTGTCCAATGGAACCTCTTTCAGCAGACCTTGCGTTCCGCAATAAAGGATCGAGATTTGCTCTTCCACCGGCATCGGGCTATATTGAGGCTGTATCAGTAACTGGGTATTCTTCTGCCCCTTATCGATCGTGAAAGCGGTGACGGCATCCATCTCGCCCCCGAACTTGGAAAATGATTCCAATTCACGGAACTGAGCCTGATCGATTTTCAAGGTACCCGCTACCTTTTTCATCGCCTTTAATTGTGCGTTACCGCCTACACGGGAAACGGAGATTCCGACATTGATAGCCGGGCGGTTCCCTTGGTTGAATAAATCGGTCTCAAGGAATATCTGTCCGTCGGTGATAGAGATCACGTTGGTCGGGATATAAGCCGATACGTCTCCCGCCTGAGTCTCGATGATCGGTAAAGCGGTCAAGGAGCCACCGCCTTTCACCTTGTCTCTCATGCTTTCGGGGAGATCGTTCATCTCACGGGCTACCTCCGGCTGGTTGATGATCTTGGCGGCACGTTCCAATAGGCGGGAGTGCAGGTAAAAGATATCACCCGGGTACGCCTCACGCCCGGAAGGGCGGCGAAGGATTAAGGAAACCTCACGGTAGGCGACCGCTTGCTTGGACAGATCGTCGTAGACCACCAAGGCGTGTCGTCCGCTATCCCGGAAGTACTCTCCGATGGCCGCTCCGGCGAACGGGGCGAAATATTGCATGGCTGCCGGGTCGGAGGCGGTCGCACTTACGACAATCGTATAGTCCATGGCGCCTTTCTCTTGCAAGGTGTTCACCAAGGCCGCTACCGTGGAACCCTTTTGCCCGATCGCCACGTAAATACAGTAAACCGGGTTCCCTGCCTCGTAGTTGCTACGTTGGTTGATGATGGTATCGATAGCGATCGAGGTCTTTCCCGTCTGCCGGTCGCCGATGATCAACTCACGTTGTCCCCTTCCGATAGGGATCATAGCGTCTACGGCCTTGATACCGGTTTGCAAAGGCTCGTTTACCGGCTGACGGAAGATCACGCCCGGAGCCTTGCGCTCAAGCGGCATCTCGCAAGTCTCGCCAAGGATCTCGCCTTTCCCGTCGATCGGGTTTCCCAACGGATCGATCACACGTCCGATCATCCCCTCGCTGACATCGATAGAGGCGATACGGCCCGTGCGTTTTACGGTGTCGCCCTCCTTGATTTGGTCGGTCGGACCTAAAAGGACGGCGCCTACATTATCTTCCTCCAAGTTCATCACGATCGCTTCCATCCCGTTATCGAATTGAAGCAACTCGTTCGCCTCCGCATTATCCAGCCCGTAGATGCGGGCCACGCCGTCACTCACCTGCAATACGGTCCCGACCTCCTCCAGCTTGATGCTGGTATGGATTCCTTCCAATTGCTGGCGCAGGATGGAGGAGACTTCACTCACTTTTATCTGTTCTGTCATACTTCTTCTTTTTTATCTGTTTTCGAGTAGCCCGGTACGGATATCCCGTAGTTGCGTCGCATAGCTGGCGTCTATCCGGTAATTGCCGATGCGTAGGCGGAAGCCCCCGATTAGTTCCGGTTCCACGTGGCCGGAGAACTCGATCGTGCATCCCGTCTCTTTCCGCAGCTTGTCTTGCAGGTGAGACTTGACCGCATCGTCTACCGTTACGGCTGTGTCGAATCGTACCCGGGTAATCTTCTTCTCTTTCCGGTACAAATGGATATAAATGTATGCGATGAAGGGCAGTAGTGTCTCCCGTTTATGGGCTAATACCAGATTGATAAAACGTGTATATAGCTCGCATACCTCGATACCCCCCGCCGCCGTAAGCAATTTCACTTTCTCCGGTACGGAAACGATCGGGTTGCTCAAGGCACCCCTAAGCTCCGGCTCCATCGAGAAGCTGTCCGCCAACATCTTCATATCATCATATACCCGGCTTTCCTGTCCCTTGTCTTTCGCTAGGGAGAAAAGCGCCTTGGCATACCGGGAAGAAATAGTTCCTATATCCATACCTTACGATTTACTAAACGATACCTCATCCAGCAGCCGGTCGATCATCTGTTGTTGTTCCTTATCCCGGCCGATTTTCTCTTTCATTACTTTCTCTGCGATAGCGATAGACAGATCCGCTATCTCCGAGCGGACTTCGCGAATAGCTTTCTCTTTTTCTTCGCGGATACGCCGGGTAGCCTCCTCTATCTGCAGATGTGCCTCGGAGACGGCCTTTTTACGTGCCTCCTCGATGATCCGCTCCTTTTCGGCAAAGGCTTCCTTCAGGACGGCGTTTTGCTTTTCCTTGGCCTCGGCTAGCATCTTCTCGCCCTCGGCTTGGATATGGGCAAGTCGCTCATTCGCCTGACGTGCCGTCTCTAAGGAATTGTCAATGTAAGCTTTCCGTTGTTCGATTGCCTTGACGATCACGGGAAAACCGTATTTGGAAAGGATCACGAAGACAATCCCGAATGAAACGATCATCCAGAATAGAAGCCCTGAATCCGGTGTTAATAAAGACATAGTTTGTTACTTTTTTATTGGAACAACGCTAAGAAACATACGACAATAGCGAACAATGCCACACCTTCTACCAACGCTCCCATAATCAACATCGAGGTACGGATCTCTCCTGCGGCCGACGGCTGGCGTCCAATAGCTTCAACGGCACCTTTACCGATCAATCCGATTCCGATACCTGCACCTATGGCGGCGAATCCCGCTCCTATAGTGGCTCCCATCTTCGCTACGCCCATCCCGGCTGCCGCTTGTAATAAAATAGTCGATAACATAGTGTTTAATTTTAAATTAGTAACCTTAATAATATAATTCTAATACCTTAATTTCTTTGGATTTATTCCCTTACCTTGGCCAATCCGATATAGTTGGCCGACAGCAGGGTGAAAATATAAGCTTGCAAGCAAGCCACTAACAATTCCAGACAGTTCATGAACGCACAGAACAAGACGGATACGATCGTCATACCGAAATTCACGGCTACTCCCATGGTTGCCGTTATGAATATCAAACAGGTTAGCGCCAAGATAATCGTATGGCCCGCCATGATGTTGGCGAACAGACGGATCATCAACGCGAACGGCTTGGTGAATACCCCGAAGAACTCCACGAACGGCATGATCGGCAAGGGCAGTTTCAAGTAGATCGGCGCTTTGGGCCAAAAGATCTCTTTCCAGTACGCTTTCGTGGCGAACAGGTTGACCGCTATAAACGTACAAAGTGCCAATACGCCTGTTACCGCTATATTTCCCGTAATATTAGCGCCTCCCGGGAAAATAGGTATGATTCCGATCAGGTTGTTGATCAAGATAAAGAAAAATACCGTCAGCAAATAGGACGAGAACGGCTTATATTCTTTTCCGATCGCCTCTTTGATCACCCCGTCTTGTATGTAGGAGATGGCCATTTCCATCAATCCGATAAATCCGCCCGGCGCCTCGTTCGGGTGCTTTTTATACCAATGGGCGGTTCGGAGAACGATGAAAAGCAAGAGACCGCAACTGAGGAACAGTCCGCAAACATTCTTGGTCAATGAGAAATCCATCGGGCGAACCTCTTCTCCGGCACTGTTCTTCTCAACAACCTTTCCCGCATGCTCACCTTCCCCGGCGATATAATAATTGTGATGCGTCCGGCCTTGATGTAGATGGGATGACAGGAATAAATCCCATCCTCTTTCCTCGCTTTTTACCAAGATAGGCAGGGGAATTGCGATCTCTTGTCCGTTCCATTCCGTGATATGCCATGTATAGGCGTCTTGAATGTGGGAGAAGACGATATCCTGCACGTCTATCTCGCCGGACGCCGCTTTTGCCGGGGCGAGAAAGCTGAGCCACATCCAGAAAGCGATCCATATGTATTTGTTATCTTTGATTGTACTCATCATCCTTTTCCCTTTTCTCTCTTTTCATTCTTTTCTTTTCAAACAGATATAAAATGTAAGTCTCCAGTCCGAGGTAAATGAAATAGAATAACATCAACGTGAAACCAAATGTCTTTAATTGTTGCCCGACAAACGCCGCGTACATCCATAAGAAGACGAAAGCGAGCGTGAACTTACACAACCGGACTAGCATGTACATGGTTACGGTCACATCTCCGTTTTTCCTTTTTACCCGGTCTAGGAAGAAAGTCATCGCCATGGCCATGACCCAGTAAAAGAAGGGAATGGACGGATACCACGAGAAATAGTGTTCCGGCCAGATGGTATATAATAAACCACCCAATGAAACGCCTATTGCCACGTTGATAAACGTGATCAAACCCATTAACCTCATTTTTAATCTGCCATTCATTGTCGTATGTTTTTATTCGACGCAAACGGATAGGATGTCGTCTTTTACCTCTACGAATCCGCTTTGTATCGTTTGTTCTTGTCTTTTGCCGTTTGCCTCGAACCGGATCGTACCCGCCTTCAACGCTGCTATCAATGGGGCGTGATGAGGCAAGATATCGAATGAACCGGCAACTCCCGGGAATGAGACAGATTCGGTCTCGCCTTCGAAAAGAATGCCGTCCGGTGATACAATTTCCAGTTTCATATCGATTAATTTGCTTGTTCTTTCAGCTGCTTGGCCTTCTCCAAGACATCCTCGATGGTTCCTACGTTTAAGAATGCCTGTTCGGGTATGTCATCCGTTTCCCCGTCCATGATCATCTTGAATCCCCGGATCGTATCCTCTATAGAGACCATGACACCGGGTACGCCAGTGAATTGTTCCGCCACGGAGAAGGGCTGGGACAGAAAACGTTGTACACGGCGGGCCCGGTTGACCGTTAGCCTGTCCTCGTCGGAAAGTTCTTCCATACCGAGGATGGATATGATATCTTGAAGTTCCTTGTTCCGTTGCAGGATTTGTTTTACCCGTTGCGCTGTGTCGTAATGCTCCTTGCCTACGATCAGCGGATCAAGGATGCGGGAGGTGGATTCCAGCGGGTCTACGGCCGGATAGATACCGAGTTCCGTGATCTTGCGGCTGAGGACGGTTGTTGCGTCCAAGTGCGTAAAGGTAGTCGCCGGAGCCGGGTCCGTCAAGTCATCGGCAGGAACATACACCGCCTGTACGGAGGTGATGGAGCCCTTCTTGGTTGAAGTGATACGCTCTTGCATAGCTCCCATTTCCGTGGCCAATGTCGGTTGGTAACCTACGGCGGAAGGCATACGCCCCAGCAAGGCGGAAACCTCGGAACCGGCTTGGGTGAAACGGAAGATATTATCGATGAAGAATAATATATCTTTTCTTTCTCCCTCAGAGGCTTTGTCACGGAAGGATTCGGCGATCGTCAAACCGGATAAGGCTACGGACGAGCGGGCGCCCGGCGGTTCGTTCATCTGCCCGAATACCAAGGTAGCTTGAGACTTAGCCAATTCATCGTAATCGATCTTCGACAAGTCCCAGTTGCCTGCCTCCATACTCTTCTTAAACTCCTCGCCGTATCGGATGACACCGGATTGGATCATTTCACGCAATAGGTCATTTCCTTCACGTGTACGTTCACCCACACCGGCGAAGACGGAGAATCCGTTGTTTTTCTTTGCGATGTTGTTGATCAATTCCATGATCAATACCGTTTTGCCCACTCCGGCTCCTCCGAAAAGTCCGATCTTACCTCCTTTGGCGTAAGGTTCCAATAAATCGATTACTTTAATACCCGTGTACAGGACCTCTTGGGTCGTTGTCAGATCCTCGAATTTAGGAGGCTCACGATGGATGGGAAGAGCCCCGTCTTTAGTAAGCTGGGCCATGCCGTCGATAGGGTCGCCTGTGACATTCATTAAACGTCCTTTGACTTGGTCGCCGGTCGGCATGGTGATGGGCATTCCGTATGACATGGCCTCCATGCCTCGTCTCAATCCGTCGGTCGTATCCATCGCTACGGTACGGACGGTGTTTTCCCCGATGTGTTGCTGAACTTCGACGATCAAGATCTTTCCGTTCGGGCGGGAAATCTCCATGGCGTCGTGGATACGGGGGAGGGTTACTGTTTCTTCTGTCCCATAATCAAAGTGGATATCCACTACCGGGCCGATAACCTGTGAGATATAGCCTTTTATTTCTCCCATAAAGCCTATTTGTTATTTATCTTAACCTATTAAAATGTCGTTGCAATATTACGTTTTATGGCGTTTCGATCCTTGAAAATAGAACTTTTTGTGTCTTTTTGAGATTAGTTAAACTTTAAACTATTTAGCTATAGTTCCGAAATAGACCAATTTGTTTCTTATTTGGACGAATCAGAAAGCTATAGTCAAATTTCTAAGGCATAGATAGATAAGGAGATACGAATTTGCTACCTTTTTGATAGTAAAGGTGACAGTTCTGTTTTATTTTGTTAATCCATAATAGGGGTGTTTTTAATGGTATCGGATAGTTATTTGTGGTTCTGTTGAGCAAGTGGTGATATTTATGTAATTTTGTACGTCAACAATACTAAATAAACATGAAACGAATTATTGAGATATGCGCAAACTCCGCCCAGAGCTGTGTGGAGGCGGAGGCGGGAGGCGCTACCCGTGTAGAGCTTTGCGCCGGGATACCCGAAGGGGGAACTACACCTAGTTATGGAGAGATCAAGACGGCGAAGGCTCTGACTTCCAAGATCGATATCAATGTGATTATCCGTCCGAGAGGCGGTGATTTCTTGTATACGGAAGCCGAGGTGCAATCCATGCTATTGGATATAGAACTGTGCAAGGAGCTAAAAGTGCATGGCGTCGTTTTCGGCTGTCTTACGAAAGACGGGGATATCGATGTACCCTTGATGCGGCGCTTGATCGAGGCGGCAAAACCTCTGTCCGTAACTTGTCATCGTGCTTTCGATGTTTGCCGGGACCCATTCACTGCGTTGGAGCAGCTAATCGAGTTGGGATGCGACCGTATCTTGACCTCCGGCCAGCAATCGGATGCCGTGAAAGGAATCCCCTTGATCGCCGAGCTGGTGAAACGTGCGGACGGACGGATCATCATCATGCCGGGATGTGGCGTACGTGAGAATAATATCGGGAAAATAGAGGCGGAGACAGGAGCGAAAGAGTTTCATACGTCCGCCCGAAGTATCGTATATAGTAAAATGGAATACCGCAATGAGAATGTCCCGATGGGAAGCAGTATCGTGTCCTCCGAATTCGAGACGGTGCAAACGGATCGGGAGAAGGTAAAGGCATATATTTAAGTGCCGGTATAGGCGTGAGCCTGTGTCGGTATTGGTGTAGCCCTACGCCTATACCGGCATCGCCTCATGCCTATACCGGCGTGGGGCGATACCAATACTCGTATGCGGGTGAAATGTTTTTTCTTCCCAAAAAGATTGTTTATCTTTGCGCCTCCATTAGATAAAAGATGCTAAATGTAACAGTGAATAATCGTTTTGGGCTTCACCAGCGTATCATGCTTATGATCATGTTGGTGCTGTTACAGTTTTATTCCATTGGAAGCGATTTCTTTCCGGAGAATATTACCACTACCTCGATGGAAATAGTCGATAAAGAGGCACCCGATGTGTTGTTGGATTTTGACGATAACGCCTCCTTGCGAACGGTACGTCAGGAGCAAGTGCAAATCCGAGCCTTGGAGATCGATTTGATATGGGACTTGTTTACGATTCTGGATTTACATGAATTAATTCATTCCTTGGAACTACGGCAATGCGCCAAGCTTCCTTTATTTTATAACCTACACAAAGCACAGAATTTCGTTTGGTTCTGTTCCTATCTGATTTAGCAGAACTTACCTGTTTCTTATTGTCGCGCATGGGGTGATTCGCCTATGTGCTTTTCGTCGTATTCAAATAATTATAAATCTATAAGTTTTATGAGGATAAAATTGTTTTCTAACTATTTACCCTTACTATGCTTAACGGCTTGTGTATGGGTATCTTGTAGCCAAAACCGGGAGAAAAAGTCCGGGAAGAAAGATCATACACCGGTGATGCGGTTAACCACGACCACGATCGAGGTGCCGCAGTCGTATGTAGCGGATGTACAAGCCGTACAGTTCGTGGAGGTGAAACCGAAAGTGGAAGGGTTCGTGGAGGCCGTCCTTGTAGATGAGGGCGAGCATGTGAAGAAAGGACAGGTGCTTTTCAAGCTTTCCTCGGCGGAATTGTACGAGGAGGTGAAAGAGGCGCAAGCCCATCACAAACAGGCCCAAGCCGAGTTGAAGATGGCGGAGGTAGAGGTCGACCGTATCAAGCGTTTGGTGGAGAAAGATATCATCTCGCCGATCCGTCTGGAGCAGGCGATGGCCGAGGCGGACGTGGCGCGCTTGCAGGTGCAACAGGCCAAATCCCGTTTGCAACGTGCGGAGACTAATTTCTCGTACACGACGATCACGGCTCCTTTCGAGGGATACGTGGACCGCATCCCCTTTAAGGTGGGAAGTTTGGTTACGCCGAGCAGCTTATTGACCTCCTTGACGGACGTATCGGATATGTTCGCTTATTTCAAGATCAACGAGAAGGAGTATCTGGAATATAAACGGACGCAGTTGAGCGGTATCGACCAGCCGGAGTATAATAATCTGGAACTGATCCTTTCCGACCAATCCACCTATCGGTATAAAGGGAAGGTAGAGACCGTGGAGGGCGACTTTGAGCGGGGTACCGGATCGATCGCTTTCCGTGCCCGTTTCGCGAACCCGGAACGTTTGCTGCGACATGGCGTATCCGGTAAAATCCGGATGCTGACCAAGATGGAGAACGTCGTCTTGGTTCCTCAGCAATCCACTTTCGAGATTCAGGATTTCACCTATGTATATACAGTAGCGGAAGATGGAAAGGTGAGCGTACGTAGCTTCGAGCCGTTGGCCCGCCACGGTTCTTATTACGTGACACAGGATTTGCCGGACCAGACCGTTATCGTCTACGAGGGTGTTCAGATGATCACGGACGGCATGACTATCAATCCCGATATGGTAGATGGAGCCACGATCCGTCGCCAATTGGAATCGTCTAACGAAATCGAGAATAATAAGTAAGCCCTATGTTTGAAATATTTATCAGACGCCCTATCTTATCGGGCGTGATCTCGGTGGTAATTGTCTTCTTGGGATTGCTGGCGATCAACTCTTTGCCGATCACCCAATTCCCGGATATCGTGCCCCCTTCCGTTACCGTTACCGCCCGTTATACCGGAGCGAACGCCGACGTGATGGCGAAAACGGTGGCGACTCCGTTGGAGCGTGCCATCAACGGCGTGCCCGGAATGACCTATATGACCTCTGTTTGTACGAACGACGGTATGTCCTTGACTACGATCTATTTCAAGGTCGGTACCGACCCGGACGTAGCTTCCGTGAATGTGCAGAACCGTGTGACCACCGTGCTGGATGAGCTTCCGGAAGAGGTGATCCGTGCCGGCGTGATCACGGAGAAGGAGGTGAACAGTATGTTGATGTACCTGAACATCATGAGCTCGGATAGTACCCATACGGAGAAATTCGTATATAACTTTGCCGATATCAATATCTTGCGTGAGTTGAAGCGTATCGATGGCGTGGGATTCGTGGAGATCATGGGTAGTCGCGACTATGCGATGCGTGTATGGCTGAACCCGAACCGATTGGCGGCTTATAATATGTCGCCGCAAGAGGTTACGGAGGCGATCCGCTCGCAGAATATCGAGGCGGCGCCGGGTAAGACGGGTATCAGCTCCGACAAGATCCCGCAGCAATTGCAATACGTCTTGCAGTATAGCGGTAAGTTCAGCACGCCGGAGGAATATGGCGAGATCGTCTTGAAAGCCCTGCCGGACGGTTCCGTGCTTCGCCTGAAAGACGTGGCTACGATCGAGTTTGATTCCGAGGATTATAATATGATCTCCATGACGGACGGAAAACCCTCGGCCTCTATCATGATCAAGCAGCGTCCGGGCTCGAACGCCCGTGAGGTGATCCAGCAGATCAAGGCGAAGATGGAAGAATTGAAAGAAACGACGTTTGCTCCGGGTATGGAATATAATATCTCGTACGACGTATCCCGTTTCTTGGACGCTTCCATATCGGTCGTGCTCAAGACCTTGCTGGAGGCGTTTATCTTGGTATTTATCGTGGTGTATCTTTTCTTGCAGGATTTCCGGTCTACGCTGATACCCGCTATCGCCGTTCCGGTATCGTTGATCGGTACGTTCTTCTTTATGCAGATGCTGGGTTTCTCGATCAATATGCTGACTTTGTTCGCCTTGGTGCTCGCTATCGGTATCGTGGTGGATAACGCGATCGTGGTGGTAGAGGCGGTCCACGTGAAGATGCACAACGAGAAGCTGCCCCCGTTGAAGGCGACGAAAAAGGCGATCGGTGAGATCGGAGGGGCGATTATCGCTATTACGCTGGTGATGTCCGCCGTGTTTATCCCGGTTGGTTTCATGGATGGTACGGTGGGTATCTTCTATCGCCAGTTCTCATTGACGCTTGCTGTGGCGATCGTGATCTCCGGCGTGAACGCCTTGACGTTGTCTCCGGCTCTTTGCGCCTTGTTACTGAAGCCGGTATCTCATTCGAAAAAGGCGAAGAAGGGCCTTCTGACTCGTTTCTTCGAGGGCTTTAACCGCCGTTATGATTTCTTGGAGCGTCGTTATCGCTTAAATTTAAGATGGTTCTTGAACCGTCGGATGCTGACGTACGCAACCTTGATCCTTTTCTGTCTGGCCACGTGGGGCATGACGTTCGTGTTGCCTTCCGGCTTTATCCCGAACGAGGACCAAGGTATGATCTATGTGAACGTAGACGCGCCTCCCGGAGCTACCTTGGAGCGTTCGGAAGCTGCCTTGAACAAGGTGCAAGCGGCTTTGTTGCCGTTGGAAGAGGTGGAGACGATCTCTACCTTGGCCGGCTATAGCTTGATGACCGAGACGGAGGGTGCCAGCTTCGGTATGGGTATGATTAACCTAACCCCTTGGGATCAACGGGAGCAGACAGCGGCGGAGTTGATGAGCGTGTACGCCGATCGTGTCGCCCATATCAAGGATGCGGACATCCAGTTCTTCCTGCCGCCTACGGTTCCGGGATTCGGTAACGCGAGCGGCTTCGAGCTTCGTCTGCAAGATAAGACCGCCGGTACGTTCGCCGAGCTGGATGAGGTCGCCAAGAACTTCGTGGCGAAGCTGAACGCTGATCCTCGCCTGACCGGTGTCACTTCCGGCTTCAACCCGAATTTCCCGCAATATCTGCTCCGGGTGGATTTGGCGAAGGCGGCTAAGCTAGGCATCAACGTGAACGAGTCCATGGAAACCTTGCAATCCTATGTAGGTAGCTTCTACTCCTCCAACTTCGTCCGTTTCGGCCAGATGTACAAGGTCATGTTGCAAGCGGCGCCGGAGTATCGTATGAATCCGGAGGATTTGTTCAGCCTGTATGCTAAGAATAAGGAGGGGAATATGGTGCCTTACTCCAACTTCATGACGATGGAGCGTGTGTATGGCCCGAGCCAGATTACCCGTTACAACCTGTTTACCTCGGCCATGATTACCGGCGAGGCCGCCCCGGGTGTCAGCTCGGGTGAGGCTTTGGCGGCTGTTGAGGAGATCGCTTCCGAGGTATTGCCCCGTGGTTATGATACCGAATGGTCCGGTGTGGCGAAGGAGGAGAAAGAGTCCGGTGGGCAAACGTTGGTAATTTTCGCTATTTGTTTGGCATTCGTCTATCTGTTGCTTGCCGCCCAATACGAGAGCTTATTGCTTCCGCTTCCGGTCATCCTGTCGCTTCCGGCGGGTGTGTTCGGCTCGTTCTTCTTGCTGTACGTGGTAGGTCTGGAGAATAACATCTATGCGCAGGTGGCGTTGGTGATGTTGATTGGTTTGCTGGGAAAGAACGCGATCTTGATTATCGAGGTGGCGAACCAGTGCCGTAAGGAAGGTATCAGCGTGATGGGGGCCGCTATTCAAGGGGCTACCAGTCGTTTGCGCCCGATCCTAATGACCTCCTTCGCTTTTATCAGCGGCTTGATCCCGTTGACGATCGCCTCGGGAGCCGGTGCCTTGGGGAACCGTTCGATCGGTACGGCGGCGGCCGGAGGTATGTTGATCGGTACGTTTGTCGGTATCTTCTTGATCCCGGGGCTTTACGTGATCTTCGAGTCGCTGGCTACTTATTTTAAAAAGAGAAAAGAGAAAGAGCAAATTAAAGAAGACGAGTATGTGTATTGATAAGATGAGATATATAATGATAGGCTGCGCCTTGGCTCTGATTGCTTTGGCCGGTTGTAAGACTCCCGAGCTATCGATGGACGAGCGGATCTCGCTTCCGGAATCCGGCGAGATGGGAATGAACGACACTACGTTCGTGAAACCGCTGTCGTGGGATGTCTTTTTCCAAGATACCTTATTGCGAGGCTATGTGGATGTGGCTTTACGCAATAACCATTCCTTCCGGCAGAGCATGGAGCGCATCGCCATGAGCCGTGCGGCCTTGCAGCGGGCGAAGGGGCTTTTGCTGCCGGACGTGAATTTGAACATCGGAGCCTCCGTGAACCGTTTCGGTGAATATACGATGGATGGTGTGGGGAATAGCGAGACAAACGTGCCTTCTTTGCCAAAGGATAAGCATATACCGGACCCTTACCGGGATTTCGGCTTGAGCTTGAGCTTTCAATGGGAAGCGGATATCTGGGGCAAACTGACCCGGAAGAAGCAGGCCGCCGCCGCTCGCTGGATGGCTTCCGTGGAGGCTACCCGTTTTGCCCAGTCGATGTTGATATCCGATCTGGCGATTCAATATTATGAGTTGATCGGTTTGGACCGTCGTAAGGAGGTGTTGCGGAACGCGCTGGCCAGTGCCCGTCGTTCCCATGAGCTGACCCGCCAGTTGAAGAAGGAAGGGGCGGAGACGCAGTTGGCGGTCGATCAGTTTTATGCCCGTGTGCTGTCGATCGAGAGTAAGTTGCTGGAAAACGATCAGTTGATCGGTGAGAAGGAGCGGGCGATCGCCTGCCTGTTGGGTGTTTTCCCCTTCGAGATTCGCCGGATGGGATTCGATGAGTTGCGTAAGTTGCCGGTTCCCTTGTCGGAAGGGATTCCGGCGAACCTCTTGACATTGCGTCCGGATGTACGTTCCGCCGAGATGGGGTTGATCGCCTCCAAGGCGGATGTGATAGCGGCGAAGGCGGCTTTTTATCCCTCGTTGGTGCTTGGCGCCAGTGGTGGTTTCAATGCGTTTGATGTGGGTAAGTGGTTCCACTCGCCGGCCTCTTTGGTGTACGACTTGGCGGCGGGTATCACGGCTCCTATCTTCCGCCGCGATGAGATCCGTTCGATGTGGAACGAGGCGAAGGCTTCCCAGCGTATCGCCTTGTCCCAATACCACGAGACCGCTTTGAACGCTTACACCGAGGTGCTCGATCTCTATTGCGCCAGCCAGACCCAAACGGAGCGTATCCGCTTGAAAGAGAAAGAATCCCTTGCCCACCAACGTTCCGTGGTGAATGCCAGAGAGATGTTCCAATTAAGCTATACCGGTTTCTTGGAGGTTCTTTCCGCCGAGGAGCGTTATCTGGATAGCGAGCTGGAGCATATCGATATCGTCACCGATTTATGCCGGAAGAAGATATTGCTATACCGGGCGTTGGGAGGCGGTTGTTGAGTTTTATCGTGACGCTATTGTTATTGTACTGCAACCCGCATTGCAGTGTTACTGCACGTGGGTTGCAGTAGCGCTGCACGTGCGTCGCGGTAATACTGCAAAACGGGGTGCAGTGAGTACTTGATATCGTATGCCTTCGGCTTCGTTGCGATAAATCTAAGGAAGATGTGTTCTTTTCTGAAAAGAAGTGTGTATCTTTGAGGCTTATTGTTATCTTATAGTCTAGACCATTATGAAATATCTGACTCTACTCGTGTTTTTAGGAATCTCGTTGTTGTGCGAAGCCCAGCAAGATTCGATCGTCCCTTTTGAGAAAGCTTATAAGCGTACCTATAATATCCGGAAAGTATCGGGAGTGAAACCTACGATCGACGGTAAGCTGGATGAGGACTTTTGGACGAAGCAAGGCGAATGGTCGGATCGTTTCGTACAGATTATCCCCTATGAGCGGGCGATCACCCAATCTCCGACCCGGGTGAAACTTTTCTATGATGATAAATATATCTATATAGGCGTGTATTGTAAGGACGCCGTGCCGGATAAGATGAACCGTTTTATCGGGAACCGGGATGATAATAGCTTGGGCGATTTGATCAGCGTCGCTTTCGACACCTACCATGATTATCGGGCGGCGCCGGAATTCAATATCAATCTGGGAGGGAATAAGACCGATTTAATCGTTACCGACAAGTTGGATGTCAATAAGAGCTGGAACGCCGTTTGGGAGGGCCGGACGCATATTGATCGGGCGGATTCCAGTTGGACCGCCGAGCTGCGTATCCCGTTCAGCCAGTTGCGCTATAACCAGCAATCGGAGGATGGCGTTTGGGGCTTGCACGTACGCCGTATCATCCGTAGGAATAACGAGGTGCAAAATTGGAGCATGATCCCCTTGAAGAATAACGGACATGTCTTTTCGTTCGGTAACATGAGCGGCATGGACTCTGTTCCCAAGCCTCGCGGCATCGAGTTCTTGCCGTATGTAATGGGTAAATACAGGCAGGAACCCCGGATAGACGGCAGCCCTTATCAAAAAGGGCATAGCTGGGGAGGAAACGTGGGCTTGGACGCTAAGTTCGCCCTCTCGGATTATACGTTGGATATGACGATCAATCCGGATTACGGACAAGTGGAGTTGGACCCCTCCGTAATGAACCTTACGGCTTACGAGACGTTTTACGATGAGAAACGCCCCTTCTTCTTGGAAGGAAAACATATCTTGGATTTTGCGAACGGTAGCGATATGATGTTTTATACCCGTAGGATCGGCGCCTCTCCCTCTTATACGCCACGGGGTATAGACAACGTAGGTAGTTATGCCGAGACGAAAGAGAATGTGCCGATTATTGGTGCTTTGAAACTGACGGGTACGAATAAACGGGGCTTGACGATCGGAGTGATCGAGAGTGTAACGGCACGTTCCTCCTCCAAGGTTACCCGTAATGGGGTGGAGGACGTGGAAGTCGTGGAGCCTTTGACAAACTATACCGTGGCCCGTGTGCAAAAGAACTGGAAGGGGAATACCTTGCTGGGCGGTATGGTGACTTCGGTAAACCGTGCCTTGGATCAGCCTTATCTGGAAGATTTTATGGTGCGTAACGCTTTCACGGCGGGTATTGATTTTACCCAGTATTTCAAGAATCGCCTTTATTATATAGATGTAAAGGGAATGTTGAGTTCCTTGCATGGTAGCGCCGGAGCGATCACGGCCTTGCAGAATAGCGTGGCGCATTATTATCAAAGGGCTTCCTCCGCCGATTATCTGGGGGTGGATCCTACTCGTCGCTCCCTGACCGGAACAGGTGGTTATGTGAAAGTGGGACGGAAAGGAAACGCCAAATGGAACTTCTCGGAGACCTTTACTTGGTCGTCACCCGGTTTCGACTTGAATGATATGGGATATATGAAGGAGACAGATTATCTGATGAATGAGACGGAGATCATGTATCGGCAGACCGATATCTGGAAGATATTCCGGTACAACGCCTTTACCCTGTCCCAAAAGAATATGTGGAATTACGGCGGTACTCCTTTTAGCAACAACGCTTCCTTGCGTTGGCAAAGTATGACGATGAACCGGTATGAATGGGATGTCAAGGAAACCTTCGCTTGGAATTGGCTGGATAGCCGCTTGCTGCGAGGGGGACCGGATGTCCGCTTCGGTTCTTATTTCTTAACTTCCGCTAAGTTCAATACCGATAAGGCGAAGCGGATGATGTTCATGCTAAAATACGAGGGCGATCATAATTTCGAGGGAAATCGCTTCAACACGATCTCGCCGAGCTTGACATTCCGCTTGGGAAACCATGTCTATTTGTCCGGGCAACTGGATTATGCGTGGAATACGGATGAGATGCAATATGTGGCTACGACGAGTCCGCTTAGCTCGAGTAGCTTGACCCCTTATTATTATGTCATGGGCCACATGGATCAGAAGACCTATGGCCTCACGCTGAAATTACAAGTGAACGTGACCCCCGATATTTCCATTCAATTCTATGGCGCCCCGTTCACCTCCATCGCTAAATACGATGATTTTAAATTAGCGGCGGATACGAAGTCGCATACCTTTGAGAACCGTTTCCAACGTATTGATCCGGATCATTTAACTTATGCGGATGGAGTCTATACCATCGGGGAGGGAGCTGGGCAGATGCCTTTCAGGAACCCTGATTTTAGGTTTAACGAGTTTCGTTCCAACTTGGTAGCCCGCTGGGAATACTTGCCCGGTTCCACGCTTTATTTCGTATGGGAACACCGGATGTCTAACCGGGACAACTGGTACTCCTCCGGCTGGGGAAGTAATCTGGATCGTATGTGGGGACTCCCCGCTACAAATACGTTCATGATCAAAATGAATTATTGGTTCAATCTATAGTCTATTTGTAGTTCGGATTGAATTATTGAATGGATGTTGGCGGAACCTGATCGTGTTGTTTGTTTTTTATGATTTTTATTTATATTTGCGGTGAAAAGAAAAATGCTTCTCAATGCAAACAAGATTTTGAGGCAAGTTAACCTTGATGTTTAATGAATAAATCTTAAATTTTAGATATGGTGAGAGATGGATAGAACAGTGTGTGGGTAATCTCATTCAGATGAGATGTTTTTGAAAAGAATTTTTAGTATAATTCAAGTGTAAAAGAGACTTAAATCTAGTTTTATGAATAATAAATATTACTTAGCAACGGTGCTTTTAGCGTTAGGAGCGTTCTCTCCGTTGTATGGTGTACAAAATACCCCCCCCCCCATAATTATTCTGTAAATCAGAATGATATAAGATTGACGGGTACCGTTATTGATGAAGCCGGTATACCAGTGATTGGTGCAAACATTCTTGTAAAAGGTACGACAAACGGTACGATTACCGATATGGATGGTAAGTTTACGTTAATCAATGTTCCTGAAAACGCAATCTTGGTGGTTTCTTATATCGGATATCTAGACCGTGAGATTCCTGTGGCAGGGAAAAGTACGTTGGAAATCCGTTTGAAAGAGGATACGCAGAAGTTGGATGAGGTCGTTGTCGTAGGTTATGGCGTGCAGAAAAAAGTGAACATGACCGGGTCTATATCGAACGTGAAAGCGGATGATCTATCTGTGATCCCGAGTACAAATCTTTCAAACTCTTTGGCCGGACGTGCTCCGGGAGCTACGATCACGGGCAACTCTGGTTTGATGGGGGCTAAATCCGAGATTCGTATGCGTGGAGGATTCGGTGATCCTTTGTTCGTTATTGATGGGGTGATTCGCGATAAAGAGGCTTTCGACTTATTGGAACCTTATGAAATAGACCAAATGAGCTTCTTGAAAGATGCGGCTACCGCCTCAATCTATGGTTCCGCTGCTGGAAATGGTGTCGTGTTGGTAACGACTAAGGGAGGAACGAAAAACCAAAAACCGATATTTAATTACCAAGGTTCTTATGCGTTTAGTAAACCGACTCAGGAATTGTTTGCCGACCGTTGGGATGCGATTGATGATTTGGACTACCAGAATGCGGTAGCTCGTTTCCAAGGTACGCCGCTTCCTAATGGCGAGGAGGAGTATGCCTATTTCCGTGATAATAAGATCAACTATAACGTGAACGATTATATTTGGCAGAATCCCTGGAATACGAAACACTCCTTGAGCGTGAACGGTGGTACGGATAAGGTAAAGTATTATGTGATGGGATCGTTCTTGGCCGAGGAGGGATCGTATGTGTCGTTGGAGAATAAGAAATTCTCCTTACGTTCGAACCTTTCTGTCGATTTGACCAAGTATATAACCATGAATGTGAACTTGGATGCGAATCAATCGAACGATAAGCGTTTCTACTGGCCTTTCTCTGACGATGACGACCAATCGGTGTACGATTTATATCGTTGTACCTTCAACGCAATGAAGACAACGCCGTTTTACTCTTACTTAGACGGAACGCCCGCTAACACCATCACGGATTATCCGATCTATCAAGACTATGGCTCTTGGCAGGGATGGAATCCCGTGGATCAAGTGGTTGGAAACCGTTATTTGAAGACACGTCGGCGTAATTTGAACGGTATCGTTTCGTTCAATATCAACCTTGATTTCATAACGAAAGGTTTGAGCACGAAAGTGATGGCCTCTTATCTAGGCCACGATTACAACCGGAAGCGCTTTATGACCTTCCAGAAAAACTATAAATTCCAGCAAGCGGATCCGCAAGGCAATCGTTTCTTGCCGGCTCCATTGAATCTGAATGAATATAATACCTTCAACTTCTCGCAGAATTACGAGAATCTGGAGTATAAGACTAAACAATTGTGGACCGAGCAATTCAACTGGTTCGTGAATTATGCCAATACGTTCGGTAAGCATGATGTGGCAGCCATGGTGGTATTCGAGCAGGCATCTAATGGTGGCGAGGAGGTATCGGCCAAAGGTGAGTCTCCGCTTACGAATTTAGACCAGATGTTCAACTATTCGTCCGATGCTTTGCGGCGCTGGGGCGAGGCGAAGGAGAAGACCGGAGGGCGCCTTTCTTGGATCGGCCGTTTCAACTATACATTCGATCAGAAGTATATCGCCGAGTTCTCTTTCCGTTACGATGGTAACACCCTCTTCCCGGAAGGTAAGCGTTGGGGCTTTTTCCCCTCAGTGTCCGCCGCATGGCGTATCAGCCAAGAGTCGTTTATGGAGTCGACGTCCGATTGGTTGAGTAATTTGAAGATCCGTGCCTCTTATGGTACGACGGGTAACGATATGGATTTGAGCAAGAACCCGGTAGACAAGGTGGATGCGTTCTCTTATTTGCAAAAGTACAAACTGGGTGAAAAATATATCTTCGGTAATAACTTGGCAAATACGATTGTGGCTGGAGCGACTCCGAACTATGCCTTGACATGGGCAACCTCTACTACTTATAATGGTGGTTTGGATTTTGGTTTCTTCAATAATCGTTTGTCTGGAACGTTCGATGCCTTTTATCGGAAAGAGGTAGATATCCTCGGACCGCGTACGGTGACACTCCCAAGCACGTACGGACAGGCTTTGGCTCCGGAAAACTATGCCGAACGTTCTTGGCGAGGCGGTGAGTTGGCCTTGACTTGGATGGATAAGGCTGCGAATGGCGAGATTACTTACTCCGCCTATTTGAATCTGGGATTCGCACGTGATCGTTGGGATGTATTGGATGAGGATGCCACTTATCGAGAAGGGGGTAACCTGCATGCATTGTCGAAATTGGGCAAGGCTGAGGGAATCTTGACGGGTCTGATCGCCGATCACTTGCTGACGGATCCGGCTGAGGTGGAAGCCTTGAAGGCGAAAGGTTTCAAGCAATTCGGACGAGATCCCTATCTGGGTGGTATCTTGTATAAGGATACGAGAGGTGATGGCTACTCGGAGGGACCAGACGGACGGATTGATAGCAATGATGAGTATAATTTGTTGAGTGAGAATGGTACGCCGCGTATCAATTATGGTTTTGGCGGTAGTATCAAGTGGAAGGGAATCACGCTGGATGTGCATTTTCAAGGAGTCGGAAAATATGATCGCTTCGTAGGTGGCGTAGATAAAGGTTTCTATCAACATGGTGGTACGATTCGTCCTTATTTCCCGATTTGGACGAGTGATAAAGTGTACGATCCGGAACTTAATCCGGATGGAGTTTATCCACGTATCACGGGTACGAGTTGGTATGAGTCTGGAGCGGGTAATACGAGTTACTGGATGCGTAATGGCGCTTATTTGCGTTTGAAGAATCTGAATATTGGTTACGATTTGCCTATGGCTATTCTTCGTCCGTTAGGAATCACGCATGCTCAGGTATTTGCGAACGCTACTAACTTATTCTGTATTTCAGCTGTGACCGAGTTCTTGGATCCGGAACAGGAATATTATGATTCTTATCCTTTGATGAGAACGTTCTCTTTTGGTCTTAATTTCTCATTCTAAATATAATATAGGAAGATATGAAAATGATTCAATTTAAATACGCGATAATTAGTACAGCCTTTTTGTTAGGTGGAATGACAACAGGCTGTGACACGTTGGATATCGACAACCTAGAGACCTACGATGAGTCTATGGTTTGGGGAGACCTTAATCTGGCTCAGGCTTACGTGAACAATCTGTATGAGGAGTGTTTTGAGGGATGGAGTGTTTCTGCCGACCAAAATTCGGATCAAGTGACGGGTATTCCTTGGTATTTGGGTACGATCACGGAGACCGGGGATAGTTATAAAAAATGGGACTATACCAAGATCCGCCATATCAATGAGGCGATCTTTAAACTGGAGTCTAGCGTGATAGAGGATAAGGATGCTGTGGATTTCATGTTGGGACAAGCCTATTTCATGCGTGCCTATATGTATTATTGGATGGTGTTGCATCATGGTGGCGTACCTTATTTGAAAGTGCCGCAAGATAAAGATAAGGATGATTTGTACGTGAAACGTAACTCTACGCCGGAATGTTTCCAGTTTATGATAGAGGATTTGGATCATGCGATTTCCTTGTTGCCTGCCAAGATTGCTGGTAGTTCCAGTGATTATGGGCGTATAGACCAGTGTTTCGCAAAGTCTTGGAAAGCAAAGACCTTGTTACTGAAAGCTTCTCCTCAGTTCAATCCGAAACGTATGTATGATAACGCATACTGGAAAGAGGCTTACGTGGCGGCTAAGGAGGCGTATGATTTTTGTGTGCAGAATGGCATCGCATTGACTGAGAATCCGGCGGATATTTGGTTACAAGAAAAAGGTCCGGAGGTAATCTTCCCGGTTATTTATTCAAATCCGAACCGTGTCGCTACTTGGGAGTATGGGACGCGTCCGGCTTCCGTGAGCCGTGATAAACCTTATCATAATCCTACTTGGGAATTCGTAAAGGATTTCCCGATGTTGGATGGTAAGCGTTACGACGATCCTACGGGTAAGTATTACGTGGGCGACGAGCAGGCTTTGCTGAAGGCTTTCTGGAAGAATCGCGATCCGCGTTTCAACAGGGCTTGTTTGTATAACGGACGCGAATGGCCGGTTGCTGGTAGACCTGCCGACAACCGTATGTATAATGCCTTGGGTGTGAGCAATGCGGACGATCAATATGGTGTCAATCCGAATGCGGGTGTCAATGCGGCCAACAATGATATTTTTTCTGGAATGTATAATTACAAAGTGTCCGATCTTTCCTTGACACAAGACAAGGTGATGACGTTCGATATTGATTATATCTTGATGCGCTTTGCCGAAGTGATGTTCATCTATGCGGAGGCCGCTAATGAGAACGGGCATTCAGATGTAGCTATCGATTTGTTGAAACAGATCCGCAAGCGTGCGGGTATAGAGGCTGGAGCTGATGGTTTGTATGGCTTGAAGGTGGGTAGCCGTGAGGAGATCCGTCAGGCGATTTTGGATGAGCGTCATATCGAGTTGTGCTATGAGGGACATCGTTTCTGGGACTTGCGCCGTACGCGTAATATGATGATGTTGGCCGGTTGGACAAAACATGGTATCGAGGCGATCGCAGTCAACCCGGATGGCTCGGATATGGACTTGAACATCGCTCGCGACCGGATCGCCAAGAATGAGTTGACTACCGGTGATTTCCGCTACGTAATCCATCAAGTTCCTTATACGGAGGCAGCTGAGCGCCAGTTCGTGATCGAGGAAAGCTTCTATTTCTTCCCGATCAAGAAAACTTACTTGGACGAGAACCCGAATTTGGAGCAGAATAATAATTGGGGAGGTACGTTCAATCCGACTATGGAACAATAATTAATTGATTCTTAGATTGAATAATAAGGAATATGAGCATTAGGAATTATATATGGACGTGCGCGGTGGCTATGGCCTTGATTGGTCCAGTCATGAAGGCGCAGGAACAGATCACGATCGGTGTCATCCAATATGATGTATGCGATATAGACAAGAGCTTCAAAGACCTGCATGAGCAGGGCTTTGGTTCTTGTGAGTTAAATTATAGTGAAAAAAGATTTACGAAGGAATTGGCGGAGCAGGTGAAGGCCGCTTCCAAGAAGCATCGGATCCGGGTAACTACGTTGGTTGGTGTGCCGGGAAGTAAAAGTACGTGGAATTTTCGTCAAGGACCGGCCACGATCGGCCTGGTACCTACCGATGAGCGTTCCGAGAAGTTGGACGTATACCGTAAAATGATCGATTTTTGTGTGCTGGCAGGTATTCCGGCTATGCACTCGCATTTTGGATTTATTCCAGAGGATCCGTCTTCGGTGCAGTATAAGGATTTCATCGAGGTGATGCGTGGCTTGGCTACTTATGCGAAGGAGCGTAATGTCATGATTTATTTCGAGACAGGGCAGGAGACTCCTATCACTTTAATTCGTGCGATCCGGGATATCGGTACGGGTAATTTGTTTATCAATTGTGATTTGGCGAATTTACTAATGTATGGCAAGTCGAACTCCTTGGATGCGGTCAAGTTGTTTGGTAACTTGATTAAGGAGTTCCATGCGAAGGATGGCAAGTATCCGGATCCTGGCAATCCGTATGAGCTGGGCCGTGAGGTACCGATCCCTACGGGCGATGTAGATTTCCCCGCTGTGATCGCTGAGTTGAAAAAACAAGGATTCAAGGGCGCTATAACAATTGAATGTGAGCTGAATGGTACTCGCCATGATTATGTGATCCAAACTCGTAAATATTTGCAAGAGTTGCTGGAACGATAGGCTGCTTAACCGCAATTGTAAGCGGTGTTGAATGCCCATTGTAAGTGCTTTATAATGCCCATTATAAAGAGCCTGCAATGGGCATTGTCGTAATTGTAAGAATTATCGACTGGAGTTGTTATTTTATTAGAAGGAAAAAATTATCTTTGCGTGTATACTGTCTAATTGTTAAAATAGAGGATAATGGAAGAGAAGAAAAGATTGACTCGTTCGGATGATAAGATGATAGGTGGCGTTTGTGCCGGTCTTGCGGAATACTTGGATATCGATCCGACGATCGTACGGATCGTATGGGTATTGATGGTTCTTTTCGCCGGATTCGGTATACTGCTTTACGTCATATTATGGTTGATAATGCCTAAACAACAGATCGGATAAAGAATGAATTTTGAAATATCGTCTTCGTTCAGTCCCACGGGTGACCAACCCGAGGCGATTGCGGCATTGTCGGAAGGGATCAAGAACGGCGTTCCTTTCCAGACACTTTTAGGTGTTACCGGTTCGGGTAAGACGTTTACGATCGCTAACGTGATAAAGGAAGTTCAGAGACCGACCTTGATACTCAGTCATAATAAGACGCTTGCCGCTCAGTTATACGGTGAGTTTAAAGCGTTTTTCCCCAATAATGCGGTAGAGTACTTTGTCTCTTATTATGATTATTACCAGCCGGAGGCCTATCTACCTTCTACCGATACCTATATAGAGAAAGACTTGGCGATCAATGAGGAGATCGATAAGCTGCGTTTGAGGGCCACGGCTTCCTTATTGTCGGGTCGTAAGGACGTGATCGTGGTCTCATCCGTGTCCTGCTTATATGGCATGGCAGACCCTACGGCTTTCGCCGAGAAAGTGACGCATCTGGAACGGGGTATGCGTATCGACCGGGATAAGTTGTTGCGCCGGTTTGTAGACGCTCTGTACGTGAATAATAAGCTGGAGTTCAAAAGCGGCTGTTTCCGTGTGAATGGCGATACGGTGGATATTTTCCCGGCGATCGAGACCTTCGACGGCATGGCGTACCGTATCGAGTTCTGGGATGATGAGATAGACCGCATCTCCTCTTTCAATCCGTTGACAGGCGAGGAGTATGATGAGCAAGATGAGCTGAATATTTATCCTACCAATTTATTCGTGACCACCCAAGAGCGTATCAATACGGCGATCGGTCAGATCGATGTGGATCTGGGGACGCAGGTGAATTTCCTCAAGGAGATCGGTAAGCCCTTCGAGGCGAAACGCCTGTATGAGCGTGTCACGTTTGATCTGGAAATGATCCGGGAGCTAGGGCATTGCTCGGGTATCGAGAACTATTCCCGTTATTTCGACGGACGCGCGGCGGGAGATCGTCCTTTCTGCCTGTTGGACTATTTCCCGAAAGACTTCATGCTAGTCGTAGACGAGAGCCATGTGACGATCCCGCAGATTCGTGCGATGTATGGCGGGGATTATGCCCGGAAGAAAAACTTGGTGGAGTATGGTTTCCGTTTGCCCTCGGCGATGGATAACCGTCCGCTTACCTTCGATGAGTTCGAGTCGTTGACGCCTCTAGGCATTTATGTGAGCGCTACTCCCGCCGATTACGAGTTGATAAAGAGCGAGGGAGTGGTGGTGGAGCAGGTGATACGTCCGACAGGCCTGCTGGACCCGATTATCGATGTCCGTCCTTCATTAAACCAAATCGACGACTTGATGGAGGAGATCACGCAGCGCTCGGCAAAAGACGAACGAGTCTTGGTGACTACCTTGACCAAGCGTATGGCGGAAGAGCTGACTACGTATATGACCCGCATGGGGGTACGATGCAACTATATACATAGCGATGTAGATACCTTGGAGCGGGTACAGATTATGGATGACCTGCGGAAGGGCCTGTTTGACGTGCTGATCGGTGTCAACCTGCTACGCGAGGGGCTGGATTTACCGGAAGTCTCGTTGGTCGCTATCTTGGATGCGGATAAGGAAGGCTTTTTGCGTTCCCACCGATCCTTGACGCAGACAGCCGGGCGTGCCGCCCGAAACGTGAACGGAAAGGTTATCTTCTATGCCGATAAGATCACGGCGAGTATGCAGCAGACCATGGACGAGACCAATCGCCGGCGGGAGAAACAGATGGCTTATAACGAGGCGCATGGCATTACTCCGAAGCAAGTCATGAAAAACAGTGTATCCATGCTTGCCGAGAAACAACAAACGGCGGAGCCATACGCTTATATAGAGCCGGAACCAAGCTTGGTGGCGGACCCGGTCGTGCAATACATGAACCGTACGCAGCTTGAGAAGGCGATCGAGCGGACTCGCAAACAGATGACAGAGGCGGCGAAGAAACTGGATTTCATCGAGGCTGCCCAATTGCGTGACGAGCTGGTGAAATTGGAGGATTTGCTGAAAACGAAAAAGGATTAGCTTATGAGAAGGGGAATGATACTGCTTGGTTTTTGGATGTGTGTATGTATGGTGTTTTTAGTGAACGCCCAAGAGCATACATCCCGTAAGTTGTATTGTACGGATGAGGATCGTGCTATTTTCGATCGGTATTGTACTCAGATGGAGCCTAAGAAGTCGTTACCCCTAGACGAGCTAATGATCCATACCGCCCTTTTCTTCCGGGGGACTCCTTATGTCGCCTCTACCTTGGAAAAGGAGCCGGAGGGCTTGGTGGTCAATCTGCGGGAACTGGATTGTACCACATTCGCGGAGACCGTATTGGCTTTATCTTGCACTCTACGGGAAGAAAATCCTACCTTTGAGAACTTCTGTGAGAATTTACAGCAGCTCCGGTACAGAGACGGCACGATCCATGATTACACGGATCGTTTGCATTATATGACCGACTGGTTCTATGAGAACGAGCGAAAAGGAATCGTGAAAGATATGGGGCGGGAGATCGGTGGTGCCTCCCTACCTTTGGATTTATCTTTTATCTCTACGCATCCGGATAGCTATAAGCAACTGAAGAACCATCCGGAAAGAGTTCGAAGGATGGCCGATAAGGAAATGGAGATAAACCTACGTCCTCATTATTATGTGCCTAAACAGGAGATCGAGAAATGTTCGTCCGGAATCAAGAATGGCGATATCCTCTGTTTTGTTACTTCTATCAAGGGGCTGGACGTGACGCATGTCGGGATTGCCTATTGGAAGGATGGACAACTGACATTTATCCATGCCTCTTCTTCCGCTAAAAAGGTAATCATCCAAGCATCCTCCTTACGAGATTACGCCGAGGGGATAAAGAGCTGTAAAGGGATATTGGTAGCCCGCCCACTATCGATTCATTGAAATAACTCGAAGGCAAACTTGAATCCCATGCTTTGGTAATGCCAGCGATCGAATCCGGCGAATATCCCGATATTAAAGATATGGTTCCCTATCCCGTATCCGACTTCCGTATAGCTAGGCAAGACCGGTGTCCATAGCTGGCTCCAATAAAAGCGTTCGGAGAGGATATAGCGTGAGGCCGTTTGCATGAACTTTTTCGTGGAGTTGATGCGGAGAACCTTAAATAAGATAAAAGGGCTTTCATACATGAAATGTGCTTGTATATACTTATCGGAGGCATTGAACCACTCGCCTTTCAGTAGATTGAAGACTCCGCCAATCTGATCATCCCACGTATCGGGGAAATTCCTGCGGGTGAAATACCTAAAGTCTGCGAAATAGGTAGACTTCTGTTGTGTATAAAGACCGGCGCTGATATGATAGTTCAATCGTCTGCACAGGCCAAGCATAAGGCTTTGATGCACATCCGCCTCTATACGTCCGTAATCTCCCGAGCTTTTCCCGACTCCGGGGATACCTCTCGCTATTTCGATTGATATCGTGGGATAGTAAGAATAGACATACTCCTTCCGGTATCCGTCCATGCGATAATATTGGCGGGGGGTATAGGAGAAACCGAGCGTGGGCGTAAAGTCATTATAATTTTGGCTGAGTATTTCCTCTACATCATCCCCGGGATCAATCGCCACTTTCTTTTTAGAGGGGATACGGCGATGGTAAGAGATGCCTGTTGTTAATTGAAACCCATTGAATAACTCGATGGAGTTTTTTATTTCTGCATAGTAATGCTTGAAATACTCAAGGTTTAAATCATCGAAATTGAAGGTGGAATCCTTCAATTCCTCATTGATCTTTTGGGTGATCTCGGAAGAATAACTCTCATTACTGTTTCCTACCTCTACCGATAAGATTCCCCGTTTCTGCGGCGAGTATTCCCAATCGCCTCCGACCTTGAAAAATATCTGCTTGCGCTTGAATACGTAACCAATCTCCGGACGGAAACGAATTTGTTTGTCACGGGCGAATGTCTTGCTGATACGGAATCGCTGTTTGTAAGTGATGCCGTTACGGGCGGAATAACCCAATTGGAACGGATTTAGAAAGCCGGAATATTTAATACGGGTCGTTTTATAATCCATATTGACCGTATTCGTCAACTGCTCCGTTAGCTTAACGTACTTCTGGAGATCATCGGCCGTATCGATTTTACTTATATTCTGCTCTTGGGCTTTACTGTATAAGTGGGCTTCATCCGGACTCAAGGGATTGTCACGATGGATATTCCAATACGTGGAATCCCTGATAATAGGAACCGTATCGGACGAGAGTTTGTAATAATTGGTCAGGTCCAAGGATTTCCACTTATGGCTTTCGTTGTCCTCCTCCACCCATTCCACTTCCTGATACTTAAAGGAAGAATGGTAGGTGGTTGCCACCGCGTTTCCCAATACCCTGTATCGGAGGAATAGATCCGCCTTCTCGGGTAGGATGAACCGCCTGAAATCCCGTCCGTAGCTCATGACTAGGTTGAATTCGGCGAAAGAGTAACGACCGTTCATATCGATCTTGTCGATCGTCCATGACTGGTCGATGACATATAGATCCCCGCATACCAATTTCTGGCTCCATTGCTTCGGCAGGAAACGGATTTTGTAAATCGTCAAGCCGTTGATAGTCTCCAGCCCTTCCAAGTTGAACGTATAAAACTTAAAAGCGTTGCTGGCTATCGGCATGAAGATGGCATCATCGTAAGCGGTAGGGGAATATACGTTCAAATTCAAGAAAGCCAAGGCCTCCTGTTGCTTTTTCCCGTTGGGTATGCTGTTTCCGTTGACCGCCTTTAGATCATGAAGATAATTCTGCGGGGCGTTAAATTTAGATTGGCTGACCATTTCAAAAAGCATATCCTTATTTTTCCGGTCGATAGGAAAGATATGATGGGCGAGACGTATTAACATATTTTGTTTTAAAATTTCTGTACGTCCTTTGATATAAATCTCAGCCTCGTATTTCGATACCGTATTTTGGTATTGGGTCGCTTTTTCGATGACAAGGTGCATGATCGAGTCCGCCCGTTCTCTCGTTTCTCGATTCCCCTTGCCAAAAGACAGGATCTTATCACTATAAGTATCAGTGCTCTTTGCGAAAATACTTATAGAGATTAAAATCAAGGTAAGTATCGAATATAACTTTTTCAACGATTTTACATTCTTTCCAGACAAACATAATGAATAAATTTCAGTTTAGACGTGAAAGAAAGTAAAATGTTACAATATGGTGTAATTAATCGTACAAAAGTTTTTATTTTATCAAAAGAAAAATCGTATATTTGTGCTTCATAAGTATGTTATATAGCAGTCGTGGTTAAACAGCAAAAAGAAGAGGTCGATTTATCGGCCAGTTTATCAGAGGTGTGGAGGGTTCTGACCGATAAGGAACGTGAGATCCTCCGTAGTAATTCGACGATCCAGCATTTCAAACGTAACGAGTTGATTTATTGCGAGGGCGACGAACCAAAGGACATGATGTGCTTGTTAAAGGGTAAAGTGAAGATTTACAAGGATGGAGTAGGTGGCAGAAGCCAGATTATCCGAATGATTAAGCCTGTGCAGTATTTTGGTTACCGGGCTAGTTTCGCTCAAGAAGATTACTTGACGAACGCTTCCGCATTCGAGGCTTCTACGGTTTGCATGATTCCTATGACAGTGGTTACGGGCCTTTTAATGAGCAATCCGAATTTGGCTATGTTTTTCATCCGACAATTATCCATTGATCTCGGTATCTCGGATGAACGTACGGTTAACCTTACGCAAAAACATATTCGTGGGCGATTAGCTGAATCTTTGTTATTCCTGAAAGATAGTTACGGACTGGAAGAAGACGGTGCTACGTTAAGCATCTATTTGGCTCGTGAAGATCTGGCAAATCTATCTAATATGACTACATCGAATGCTATTCGCACGTTGTCCACCTTTGTGGCGGAACGTATCATTGCTTTAGACGGTAGAAAGATTAAGTTGATAGATGAAGATCGGTTGAAGAAGATCAGCAAGATGGGATAATTAGATTATTGATCGTAAAAATAAGAAATAAAGGGGCCTTTTTAGTAAGGGCCCCTTATTTTTTATAGGATCGCTTGGCGTAGACGTACCAAACGTGTCAAAAGATCTTCCAATAAATCCAGTCTGAGCATATTGGCCCCGTCGGATTTGGCTTGGCTTGGTTCCGGGTGGGTCTCTATAAACAGGCCGTCCGTGCCTACGGCTATAGCGGCTTTCGCTATCGTCTCGATAAGGGCGGGCAATCCACCGGTCACGCCGGAGGTTTGGTTCGGTTGCTGCAAGGAATGGGTTACATCCATAATGACTGGGAAACCGAATGTTTGCATTTGCGGGATACCCCGGAAATCGACAACAAGGTCGGTATAGCCGAATGTCGTTCCCCGCTCGGTGATCATGACATTATCATTTCCTGCGTCCACTACCTTTTGTACGGCGAATTGCATGGCACCCGGCGAAAGGAACTGTCCTTTCTTTATATTGACGATCTTCCCGGTCTCGGCCGCCGCTACCAATAAATCCGTTTGGCGGCATAGGAAAGCCGGGATTTGAAGGATATCGACATATTCGGCGGCCATGGCAGCTTCCGTTGTCTCATGGATGTCGGTAACAGTGGGAATATTGAACGTCTCGCCCACCTTCCGTAAGATCTTTAACGCCTTCTCATCCCCGATGCCCGTGAAAGAATCCAGACGGGAACGATTCGCTTTCCGATAGGAGCCTTTGAATACATAGGGTATATGCAGTCTTTCCGTGATACCCACTATTTTCTCGGCGATACGTAACGCCATATCTTCCCCCTCGATTACGCAAGGACCTGCCATCAAGAAGAAGTTCTCGCTTTTATTTAGATCGTTTATTGTTATCATAGCTGATTATTTAGAATTCGCATTGTTGTCGCTATTTTTTCTTCGGTCGGTAGGGTGGCGTCTATCCAATGAATCTCGCAACCCCGGCGTTCCATGCCCCGGAACCAAGTCATTTGCCTCTTGGCGAATTGATGGATCGCTATCTCGAGTTGCGAGACCATCTCCTCAAAAGAAAGCTCCCCGATAATATATAAAGTAAGAAACTTATATTCCAATCCGTAATAGATCAAGTCCTCCGGTTTAACACCCGTAGCCAAGATCGTACGAACCTCATCCACCATTCCTTCGTCCAACCGAGTCCGCAAGCGTCTGGATATTTTTTCCCTACGTAATTCCCGGTCGATATGGATACCGATGATCAGGCTGTTGATCGGATTATATTCATTTACGTCTGGTGCCTGAGTCTTATAATACTCCTCGATCTCGATCGCACGGATAGCCCGCTGGGCGGTGTCCACGTCCGTTTTATTATGTAATATCTTATAAGAGGCGAGGATGGTTTCCAGCTCCTCCAAGGTTTTATTCCTCAAGGATTCCCTTAGCTCAGGATTTTGAGGCACGTCTAATAGCTTATATCCTTTTAATACGGCCTCTATGTACATCCCGGTTCCTCCGCATAAGATCGGGAGTTTACCCCTCCGCTTCATATCCTCATAGACCCGGAAAAAGTCATGCTGATACTCAAATACGTTATATTTATAGCCGGGCTCGCAGATATCGATCAAGTGATAGGGGATTTGTTTTCCATTCACGTTGTAATCGGCCAAATCCTTACCCGTCCCGATATCCATGGAACGATAGATCTGCCGGGAATCAGCGCTGATGATCTCCGTATCCAACTGGGCGGCGAGAGCGGCGGCGAAGGTCGTCTTTCCGGAAGCCGTAGGCCCTAGAATCGTGATAAGTTCATATGATTTCATGATACAAACGTACGAAAAAAAAGGCCATCCTCAAAGAGGATAGCCTTTTCTATGTAGAGTGGTAATAAATTACTTACCAGCGATAACGCGAGCCATCTCACAAACTTTGTTTGAATAACCCCACTCGTTGTCGTACCAAGATACGATCTTAGCGAAGTTAGAATCCAAAGAGATACCAGCTTTAGCGTCGAAGATAGAAGTGTTAGCACAGCCACGGAAGTCAGTTGAAACAACTGCGTCTTCAGTATAACCAAGAACACCTTTCAATTCGCCTTCAGAAGCCTCCTTCATTGCAGCGCAGATGTCAGCCATAGAAGCCTCTTTCTCAAGAACTACTGTCAAGTCAACAACAGAAACATCAGAAGTCGGTACACGGAAAGCCATACCTGTCAATTTGCCGTTCAATACAGGTAATACTTTACCTACAGCCTTAGCGGCACCCGTTGAAGAAGGGATGATGTTCTCAAGGATACCACGACCACCTCTCCAGTCTTTCTTAGAAGGACCGTCTACAGTCTTCTGAGTAGCTGTAGCAGCGTGAACTGTTGTCATCAAACCTTTAACGATACCGAACTTGTCGTTCAAAACCTTAGCGATAGGAGCCAAGCAGTTTGTAGTACAAGAAGCGTTAGAGATAATGTCTTGACCTGCGTAAGTTGTATGGTTAACACCGTAAACGAACATAGGAGTAGCGTCCTTAGAAGGAGCAGACATGATAACTTTCTTAGCGCCAGCTTGGATGTGCTTGCGAGCTGTCTCGTCTGTCAAGAAGAAACCAGTAGACTCAACAACAACGTCAGCGTCAACCTCGTTCCATTTCAAGTTAGCAGGATCCATCTCAGCAGTTAAACGGATCTTGTTACCGTTTACAACCAAAGCGCCGTCTTCTACAGCTACTTCGCCGTCGAAACGACCGTGTACTGAGTCATATTTCAACATGTATGCCAAGTAATCAGCATCCAAAAGGTCGTTGATACCTACAACTTGAATATCGTTGCCAAAGTTAGCAACTGCAGCACGGAACACCATACGTCCGATACGGCCAAAACCGTTAATACCTAGTTTGATCATTGTAATAAAACTTTTTATGGGTTTATTAATAATAAGTCTTTATTTTTATCTCTTATCCATCGCAAGGAGTAGATATTCATTTTATCCTTGCTTTAACGACTGCAAATGTAGTCATGTTTTTTGTATTGAGCCTTATAATATAGCGAGAAAAAAACTGCCCTCTAACATAAATTAATTGTTGGAGGTTATTTCTTTTTCTTGAATAAGAGATTTGAGAACCATTTTTTCGCTTTTTTGATTCCCCACGTCATAATAAATGGTTGAGCGAGATCCCAAGCGATGGGAATCATGCCTTTCGCTATGGATAAATAGTCTGAGATCCCTAAAGCGATGGAGGGTTGTCCGGCCGTTACGGGAGCTGTGTTCTTGTCGTTTGTTTTTGTCGTTGACTTATTGCTAGGGAAAAGGAGAGACGATAGTCCGGATAACAACAAACTTCCGGCGTTCTCCTGTATATAAGAGAAATCCTCATTCAATTTCTGTTCCTGCCGCTTACATTGTCTCTGTATGCGTTCTTTGTCAGAAATCAGTTTCTCCAGTGGGGTTTGCTGGTTGTTCATCGTTTGTCGCGTTATTTTTATCGTCATTCGCCGTCATGGCGGCTATTACCTCATTTAATACTTTTGTGCTGATCCTGTCCCTATTCATTATTATAATGCCGATAAGTAGCAGGTACAAGACCGCCACGATACCGAATCCGAACCCGGAGGAGCCGAGCCAATCCCCTAGGAAGAAGCCCAAGGCCAAGAATATGAACAAGATGGCGAAGAATGCCAAAAACAATAATATCAAGCCATATGAGAGAACGGCTATGACTTTACCCGTTCTCTCATATGTACTCAACTTTAGGAGCTCAAGTTTTAACTCCACATAAGCCGATACATCTTCTTTCAGCTCACGGAAGACTGTTCCTGAATCTTTCTCCATACAAAGCTTATTCAGCTACGATTTCTTCTGTTGCCTGTACTACTTCTTGCTTTCCTTCTTTATATTTGGCAAGAGCGGAGTTAAAACCTTCTTTTACTTTTCCGACAACACCGTTCAATTCTTCCAGTAATTGTTCTCTCTTATCTGTCGCTGCCAAATAACCTACAGCTGCACCAACAGCTGCGCCTACTACAAGGCCAAGTAATAATTTTGAATCTACGCTTTTCATAACTTTTTCTTTTTAGAAGTTTCCACTAAGATAACGTATTTATTTGGATTAAGGTTTATCCTTGTCTTAACTTTTGCTGTTAAAAAAAGTTATCCTTTTAAGACCTTCACGGCAACCCAGTTATTTCTTTCGTTATAAGAATCCAATTTCAGCCCGTTCTTCTGACATTCTGCTTCTATCGCCGGGATATCTTCTACATAAAAGCCGCTCATAAATAGGATGCTTCCCGGTTTCATACTGTTTGTATATTGACAAATGTCATTCAGGAGGATGTTCCGGTTGATATTGGCGAAGACGATGTCGAATAGCCCGAATTCCTTGATTTTCTCGGCGCCGCCCAAGGCAACTTGTATGTCTTCGGTATGATTCAGGCGGATATTCTCTAGGGCGTTGTTATAAGCCCATTCGTCGATGTCGATGGCCGCTACCCGTTTCGCCCCTTTCAGCCGGGCCAAGATGGCCAGCACGGCTGTGCCGCATCCCATATCCAGTAGCTCCTTGCCTTCTAGGTCTAGTTTCAGCATCTCGCTTATCATCAAATAAGTCGTTTCGTGATTGCCGGTGCCGAAAGCCATTTTCGGGTCTATTATTATATTATATGTATAGCCGGGCTCCGCCTCGTGGAAGGAGGCACGGATAATGCACTCGTTTCCGATCCGGATCGGTTTGAAATAATTTTTCTCCCACTCCTCATTCCAATCCTTGCTTTCTACCCATTTGGAGATGTAATCGATCCGGGTATTCTCTAGCGGAAAGTCGGCCAGTTTATCATCCAATGTCTTTTTGTCGTATAAAGCCTCGGATATATATCCCAGCAAACCCTTCTCGCTTTCCGTAAAGCTCTCAAAACCGATTTTCCCCAACTCGGCGGCCAGCACGTCATTGATAATCTCTTTCTCGATAGGGGAGGTGTATGTGAAACTAAGTTCGTAATAGTTCATGTCGTATCTTTTTGTTTATTTTCTATATTGTCCGCAAACATACGAAAAAATCTGTTGCCTATTCAAATATCACGAAGCCTAATACAATTCCGCATATTCTTTCTCTGCGTCGAAGCAGGGGCAAGCCTTGCGAATGTTGGTGCTGAGTTGATAATGTCCTAAGATACGTGCCGACGGGTAATCACGGCGTAGCTGCCGCAAGAGATCGAGCAGGGTACAACGCTGGGCATACGTCCGGGTATCCGCGGGAAGTCCTCGCTCATCCAATCCACCCTCGTAGCAAATACCCAGACTGTGATCGTTCCAGCCCGAGGCGTGTGCCCCGATCTGGTTCTCCGGCCGGCAGCGGTGCAGCTCGCCATCCCGGGTGATATAGTAATGATAGCCGATGTCGGCGAACCCACGATCCTTATGTGCGCCTCGAAGCGCTTCCACTGGAAAATCCCGGTCGTAGCGTGTTGCGCTGCAATGAATTACAAGGAGGCGAACCTCCCTGTAATTCTGGTAAAAGCAATATTGTTTCATTTTTATTCTTTTTTTAGTTTGTGTGTTACTTTTCTCTTGAAAGAAAAGTAACCAAAAGTTCAAGGCCTTAGCGGACGGGCTACTCGTCGGCCTTCGCTCGCTGTCGCGTCCCAACTCGCTTCGCTCAAACAGGGACGCTCTTGTCGCTCACTTCGGCCGCCTCGCTTTACGCCCGCCCGCTAAGGCCGGATGGAGAGCCGTTCCCGGCTCTTTGAGGAGAGGCCGGCCCCTTGAGAAAGACTGTCCTTCTGGGTAGAGGGTGTCCTCTTTTGGGGAGGTTGTCTTCTTTAGGGAGTGGGAACGGGTGGGGGAGGCTTGCTAAAACAATTGGCAAGCTTGCAGGCCGAAGGCCCCTGCGATGGCGGTAGCAACAGCGATGATCACTTTGAGAATGGTACTCCAAACAGACTTCTTCATGATAATTAATAATTAATAGTGAACAATGAATAATGAATAATGATATCCCGGCTGATATAAGAGGAAAGCGGAGCTTTCCTTTGGACGGCCTCAGCGGACGGGCGTGAAGCGGAGAGACCGTAGCGAGCGCCCGGAGCATCCCTGTTTGAGCGTAGCGAGTTGGGATGCGACAGCGAGCGCAGGTCTCGAAGTAGCCCGTCAGCGTCAGCCTTGACCTTTTGGTTACTTTTGGGTCAAGCCAAAAGTGACATACCGATTGGGTACAAGCCAAAAGTGACACGCTAGATCTCGTCAGGCGATTCCGAGTCGTCCCCTCCGGAAGCGGGCTTCTTGCTGATATCGACAGAGGTCTCCCCGGCCTTCTCCGCACGAAGCACGGCTTGCTGAGCCTTGCGACTGGCCACCGGCTGGAACTCCAGTCCGGCGAAGATGTTCTTCAGGTCCTCACCCGGTATATACTGGATGTTGACACCGGTGATGTTTGTAGATGTGAATTTCTCAAGACTCTCCGCCCCCTCGTTGAGGATCTGTAGACGGAATTTGCCTAACTCGCCAAAATCCACCTGCTTTCCCTCTTGGAGGGCATCAAGCAGGTTCTCGACGGTGGAGATCAATACCGCTACCACGTCCGCACGGCTGACGGTGGTTTGCATGGATACCCGGCGACTCAGTTGTTTGAGCGACAGCTCTCCATTGACCTGTGCCGTGGCGTACGCTTTCGCCGGCTCGTCTTTCTTCAAAGGGTTGGGCCGAAGGGCCACACTGTAATTTAATGCCATAGTTTTGATAATTAAAAATTGATAATTGATAATTGAAAATGGGATCGATCTGTTTTCGATTACGAATGTACGACTTCCGGTTTCCTCCGGAATGAGTCTCGTAGAGGCGGTGTGAAATCGAGGGGAATAAGGTGATAAAAGATGAATATTAGTGGATCGGATCGTTGCCGGATTCGTACTTTTTCAGTATCTTTATTCCTGTAAATGAATTGAAAAACACCTATTTTATGCAAACAAACAACGAATATCTGGATGAGTGGCCGGTGCGCCCTTATAGCAAACGGGAGTTGGCCATGGCCTATGCTCCCGATATCAGTCCGTGTTCCGCCCTCAACCGCTTGGCGGGATGGGTCCGACATCATCAGAAGCTCAGCCATGAGCTGGATGAGACGGGTTACCAAAACCGGCAGCGGATTTTCACCTCCCTGCAAGTAGAACTGATCTTTCGCTATTTGGGCCGTCCTTGAACGAGGATCTTCCACGTTCGCTTTCGCATGCGTATATCGGCATCGCTTCATGCGTATATTGACGTTAGCCCACACGTATATCGGCGTGGCCCTGTACGGGCGTAGGCGTGAGGCGATGCCGGTGTACGTGTGGGGCGTGCGACTTATGCGAGTAATGCAAATAATGCAAGTAATGCAGCACCTGTTTTCCCACACACGTGCGTACATACTTAAAAGAAGAGGAGGAAGAGGGATTATGTTTTCTTATAATCCCCTCGTTTTTCTCCCTTTCGGACGATTCCCTGTTTCTGCCAACGTTGCAAGCAACTGCATGCGGTGTTTTTGGGTATCTTCAGCTTCTCGGCTTCTTCCAAGAGGGATTGATAGGTGAAACCCGTATCCAAGGTGATGAAGAGACGTTCTTGGTCGGCCATGCCCCGGTTCTTCACCTCGTTGGCGGGAAGGAACGAGAGTATGTGTACGGCGTGTAGGTACATAGGCTCGGCCAAGGAAAGGACCGCTTGGAAATCATCCTCTTGGATGGAGAGATCCCAGCGGGTGATGATCCCGTCCTTGATGTTGTCGGCGCAGGTCTGCGGGTCGGGCGTGAGCCGGGGCGACTTGCGCAGGCTGGCGGCGAAGTCTCCCGCCTCCTCGCATTCCCCTGTTATTCGCAATAGGGCGACGATCGACAGGATACGTCCGATATTGATGGCCATCCGTACGACGGAGCTGTTCATCTCGTTGCCGGTGCCCTTCCGGGAGCGCTCGAACAAGGTTTGGAACACCTCGTTGAAGGAGACGATTTGCGCGTCGGTCAAGCGAAGCGAGATCACCCCCAGTTTCTGGATCTCTCTCAAGTGAGCGATCCAGTCTTTGCCCAATTTCTGGAATTCCAGTGACGTGTCGGTCCGCTGTAGACTGAACTGGTTGATCCAGTGAAGTACACGGGGCATATAATAGAACATTTGCCGGGAGAACAATCCGTTCTCGCTGGAAGGGATCAGTGGCTTCACCTGCCCGGGCGTCCCGCTTATCAATACCGACAGGTGGGAGTGCCGCAGCTCCCGATACTCCCGGTCTGTCCGCCGGTTGTAACTGAGTGGGTCGTGATCGAACGAGCTGCGGATCACCTCGCTCCAATGGCCATAATCCGAGGCGATGGAGTTGCTGACCATGTCCGCCTCGGTCTCGCAGATGATCCCCACGCCGCCCGAGTCGATGATATTCTGCAAGATACCGGTACCGGTGTTGTTGCCGGAGAATATAAACATACGGTTGAGAGGCATTTCCGGCTCCTCGGCTTTCGCCTTTTCCCGTCCCAAGGAATTGAAGGAGGTCATCTCTTTCTTATACCTTTTCATCTCCTCCGCCACGGTCGCCCGGATCTCGTCGTGGATCGGTTGCACGAGCATTCGCGTCCATGCGAGCACGCCTTTTCCGGAGGCGGGGGGAGCGACGACGAAGGTTTGCAAACTGGAGAAGAACCATTTGCCTCCATATAGGAACCGCAGCGTCTGGGCGAGCGAGGCGCCCAAGGTGGTGAGCCCGCCCAGAAGGAGTACGTCCCGTTGCTCCCGGCTCTGTCCGAACGCCATGATCTGCCGCAACATCCGGGGCCACTCATGCCCCTCGGGGAAAAAGGGCAGATGGGTGAACGGATCGACCTGCTCTTCGATCTCGATCTCTACATTATTATCGCGCGCACGTGTGTGGGAAACAGGTGCTGCATTATTTGCATTACTTGCATTACTTGCGTGTGTATCGCGGGGGCGGCTTGGAGGCTCCAAGCGTACGCCCGCCAGTTCGGCCAAGTGGAAGGCCGTACCGAGGTGTATCCTGTGGTCTCCCTTTTTCAAGGAGTTGGAGAAAAGTCGTTCGGCCTTCTCCCGGTTAAACTTCACCGATAGGGAACACAGGGCGATGAAACCTTCTCGTCCTGCCTCGCCGCAATCGTTGGCGATGGCAAACGCCAAGCGTACGTATTCACAATATCCGGGGGCGATATCTACACCCGCCGAACGAACCGCTTCTACTAAGCGGGATAAACTGTCTGACATGTAATTTATGATTTATGAGTTAGATTTCAAATCCTAAAAAGTGCGTTGGGATCATGACATAGGAAACAGGAGCGGACGATGTCTTTGCCGCTCGGGTCTACTTTCTGGGAGCCTCGCATCTCTCCGTCGCCATACACATATTCCACGTAGTTCATTACGCCTAGGATATGCTCGGAGATATAGGCGGGTGTCTCGTTTCCGGGATGTTCCGGATAGGGGACGAAAGCCTTTACGCCTCGTTCGCTCGGGCTGATGAAGCAGAGAGCGGGGCATAGGTAGGCATCGTCGAACAGCTGTCTTCGGAGAGCTTCCGCCTCCGCGGTAGAGTCCAATCCGTCTACATCCACTACTACCAATCCGCTCGGGGCTAGGAGCCGATCGCTTTTCCGGTAGGAGAAAGTCCCGCAAGGCGTGACATACGGTAGCGTTTGCCGTTTCAGCTCGCTGAATCGTTCCTTGTCACCCGTCTCAAGCGGGAGGCGGAGCTGCCGGGTGAGGCGTTCGAGGGCCGGATCGCCGGTGATGAGTCGGACCACCTCCTGTAAGGTGACTTCTCGACTGGGATATACGGTAGCCGGTCGTGATACTCGTCCCGTTAGGCTATCTTTGACCGGTGAGATCGGGGCTGCGAAAAGGGACATTTTAAATTCATTTTTCATGTATTCTTTTTCTTAGATTAACGGCGGTGAAGGTCGGATTAATAAAATAAAGTGCGGGACGAACAGTTCGTCCCAATGTTAATGGTGTTGACATGATTAAATAAAAGATAACAGAATAAACAAGGATTTAAGGAGGATTTATATGAAAAAAGAAGACGTGGTGGCGGGTATGTTGGCTTATATAGCCCACCTTCGTGAGGTGGGGCGTTATTCCACGGCGAAGAGTTATCTGGACGCTTTACGCTCGTTCAAGTGTTTTTGCGGGATGGAGGAAATCCCTTATGCCTATATAGACAAAGAGAGGCTCTTGCTTTATCAGGCATGGCTGTCGAAGCGGGGCTGTATGCGCAATACGGTGTCCACCTATATGCGGCGAATCCGGCATATCTATAACTTGGCGGTGGAGGCTGGCGAGGTTTCGTATATCCCGAATCTGTTCAAGGGGGTGTTTACAGGCGTGGAGAGCAAGCGGAAGAAGGCGTTGCCTCTGGATAGCTTGCGCTCGTTGATGGGGACTCCGAGAGTTGAGCCGGAGATGCGGAGAACCCAGCTGTGTTTTTGCCTGATGTTCTCGTTCAGCGGGATGGCGTTCGTGGATTTCGCCCATTTGCGGAAAGAGAATGTCAAGGACGGGGTCTTGTCGTACCATCGTCAGAAGAGCGGGTCTTTCATCCGGGTGGAGATCCCGGCCGATGTACGGCTCTTGTTGGATGAGTTGGCGGTTTGCACGGACAAGGACTCGCCTTACCTGTTCCCGTTTCTGAGCGGGAAGAAAACGGGTGAGGCGGCCTATGCGGAATACAACGGCGCCTTGCTGCGCTTTAACCGCGACTTGAGGTCGCTGGCGGAGACTTGTGGTGTGGGTGAGCCGGTCACCTCGTACACGATCCGTCACTCTTTCGCCACGACCTTGAAGGAACAGGACGTACCGATCGAGATGATCAGCGAGCTGTTGGGGCATACGTCTATCAAGACCACGCAAATTTACTTGAAGAGCTTTTCCTTGGAACGTCTGTCGGCGGTGAACCGGGCTTGCTTCGAGAGCGTGTATAAACCGGTATCCGAGGTGGGGTAAGAGATTGGCTACTCGGGAAGTAGCGTATTCTTTCATGCCGCGAATGTAGTAAAAAATAACTAAAAACAAGCGAATAGATCCGCTTGTTTTCTCATTCTAGGCGTTTGATCCTCTCTATTCTTTGATTTTCCCATTTTATCCTAAACGTATAGACATGGTGACGCGGGTGAAACGACCCCTTGTTCCCGGTATCATTCCACCATGCCTCATAACCTGTGTGTATCCCTGTAGAGACGGGGCGTGCCCCGTCTCATCTCCTCAAAATGGTATTTAAATTACCGTCAGACGATGGGAGACGGAGCACGCTCCGTCTCTACAACTGTGTAATTTTCCCCTCCTTTTACGCTACTTCCCGAGTAGCTAAATATTCACTAGGTATGGTAATTTTCAGAAATGCCATATTTGAAAACTTAAAGTGCTGTGTGTTAGGCGTAAATAGGGTACGCTTGGCAGGGCTTTGAATTGTCGTTTAATCAGGGGGGAACTCCTCGTATATCTTAGGGAAAAGAGAATCATGCCGACGCGTATTTTGAGAAACGATCGTCCGAAGGGGGGCCTGACACAGGCCGGCAAGCGTCATGACTTGAAAGCCGTGCGCTGGTACGTGCTCACGCTTCCTACCGCTGCGGGTGGACGGCGTGACCGGATCAGCCCCTCCAAAGGTTTGGACGTGGAGCTTTCCCGGCGGGAACGCCGGGGAGAGACTCTTTTCGAGTATTTCGCCCCCTCGTACGTGGAGGTACGAAAGGTGGGTGGCAAGCTGGTCAACACGAGGCGACCTTTGCTGTTCAACTACGTGTTTATCCGTTCTTCGGTAGAGGAAATCTTCCGTATGAAGCAGGCACTCCCCTTGTATAATTTCCTTCCCCGTGTCTCTTCCGGGAGTACGACCTATTTCCCGCACCTCTTGGATCAGGAGATGGCGAATTTGCGCTGGGTGGCGGAGGCTTACTCCAACGAGCTCCCGGTGTACGTGCCGGAGAGTACCCGCTTGTTGAAGGGGGATCGGGTACGCATCACGTCCGGTTATTTTACCGGGATGGAGGCCGAGGTGGTGATCCAGCCGGGCGGCGGTCATAAGGAGGTGATGGCACGCATACTGGATTGCATGTGGGTACCCTTGTTCGAGGTAAAGGCGGGTGAGTACGAGTTGATCGAGTTGAACGCGAAGAGCAAGCACGTTTATACCCATCTGGACAACGACCGCCTGTCGGAGGGCCTGCACGAGGCCTTGGGACGTTACCATGCTTCCGGCAGTGTCTGCGAGGAGGATCGACGATTGGCCGGCGAGGTTCTGCGGGGATATGCCTCTTTGCGTGCGGAGACAGACGTGATGCGCTGCAAGCTGTGCGCGTTGCTCCTCCCGACCTATAAGCTGTCGGGCGATGAGGAGGCTTTCGTTCGCTTGCACGACACGATGCGCGGCTTATTGCCTGTCGTGAAAGCACCGCAATCCCGTGCCCTGTTGCTGGTCACCTTGTACGGCTGTACGGATAACGCTCTCTACCGTCGCATGGCACACGAGCTAGTGGATCCTTGGCAAGTCGATCCCTCGCCTAAGAAAAGCAAATTATCCTTGATCCGCCGGCTGGGCGACTATGATAGATGGCTGGGCCACGAATCAGTTGACAGTTGAGAAGTGGCAGTTGACAGTTTAAATCATAATCCAAAATTCAAAATTCAAATTTGATGTCTACCCTTCCTTCCGGCGTTCGTTTGGTGGCGTTGCTGAACGACCATTTGCGCGAGATCATGGGGCGCGAGCGTGCGAACCATACCTCCATGCACTTGTATTGTACGGGGCCTTACTGGGTCGCCTTCGAGCGTTCGGCCTATCAGTTGCGTCGTGCGTTCCCGGACAGCGAGACCACGCCGATGCGCCTGTTCGGGTATCCGTTTCCGGTCGTGATGGTGTCCGTAACGGATCGCTCGCTGCGTTCGTACGCCCGCAAGCATATCTTGCGGATCGACGAGCCGGATTATAAGCGATTGACCGTCCCCGTTTTCCCCGCGGAAGATTACCGGTCGTGGCACGACCGGGAGGTATCGGGACTGCCGTACCCCCACACGGACGGATTTCAGAGAAATTAATACGATTATCACATATGTACCGACAACAATCCTTTCCCCGTCTGGGTGATTACATCGACACGCTGCTGAAAGTCACCAAGCTGACCAAATCCATCGTCTGCGTAACCGGAGGTATGGGCGGCAGTACCTATAACGCTTTAAAAAAGGTATAGACATGCATTTCAGCATCTATGCCCGTCTATTGGATCTCCTTTGGGAACATCTGGATGACGAGGATCGGTTCCGCCAGCTGGCCCATGAAGCCGTGGAGCGGTATATCGCTTACATGCGGGGGAAGATGGATGGAGGAAAGAATTAATCTTATACGTTAGGATCATGCAAACATCTTTGTTTCTATTATTCGGTTTCCTGTTTGCCGTATCGCTCGGCATGGTGATCATCCCGAGGATCTTGGTGATTTCCCATAAGAAACGGCTCTATGATGTCCCGGACGCCCGTAAGGTACATACGATGCTGGTTCCCCGTCTGGGTGGGCTGTCCTTTTTTCCGGTGATCCTGATGTCGATGTTCTTGGTGATCGGTTTTCGTCTGTACTTTTGGGATATGGACACCTCGAGCTTGTCATTCAATATGCTTTATGAGTACCTGTTCCTGTTCGTGGGCATGACGCTGCTTTATCTGGTGGGTGTTTGCGACGATCTGGTCGGTGTAGGCTACCGCTATAAGTTCGCCGTGCAGATCGCCGCTGCGTTGCTGCTGGTGCTATCCGGCAACTGGTTCGACTCGTTTGGTGGCTTGTTCGGTATTTACTCGGTGCCGGTTTGGGTAGGGGTGCCGTTTACGGTGTTTATCGTGGTATATATAACAAATGCCATTAACTTGATTGATGGTATCGACGGCCTGGCCTCGGGCCTGTGTTGTATCGCCTTGTCGGTCTTGAGCGTGATATTCTTTCTTCGTGGGCAGTATGTTTACGCCTTGTTGGCGATCTGTACGCTGGGTATCCTTATGCCCTTTTGGTGCTACAACGTGTTCGGTAACGCCAACCGTGGACATAAGCTTTTCATGGGGGATGCCGGCAGCCTTACGCTGGGCTACGTGATCAGTTTCTTGATCATCCACATGAGCGTGACGAACGAGGTCTCTCCGACATTGTCCAATCCGTACATGGTAATCGCTTTCTCTACGGTGCTGGTCCCGCTGCTGGACGTGATCCGTGTGGTCTTGCATCGCCTGCGTGAGCACAAGAACCCGTTCTTGCCGGATAAGAATCACTTTCATCATAAGTTGTTGCGCACGGGGATGCGGGTGCGGGTGGTGATGGTTTGTATCATCGCGATTTCCGCTTTCTTTATCCTGCTTAATAGCTCGTTGGCATGGCGTGTGGATATAACCTATTTGTTTTTCTTGAACCTCTTTTGCTGGAGTATATTGCATGTAGGCTTGAATGGGCTGATTAAGCGTAATCGGGAACGGAAAGAGAGCGAACAACTGCGATAGGTGAAGAATTATTATCGGGATAGGTGTGGGGAAATCGTAAATGTGATTATCTTTGTAGATAAAGAAGGATAAATATAAGACTCATGGATACTCGACAAGCGGAAATAGTAGATAAGATCCATTTTGCGGTGATGGCCATAGAAGCCTCCGCCAAGGAGATGCGTATCTCTCCAATGGAAATGCGTAGGCGTTTGGAGAAGGTAGGATTGGTGCGTCGCTTGCTGTTGGATTGTTATGATGTCATGCACACCCAAAGTCTGAGGCATGTAGCGGAGGATGTCGTGGAGGCCTTGCGAAACTGGGAAGCCGCCGCATCCGGAGGTGAGAGAGGAGGTGAGTTATGATTGTTCTGTATCATCACGGTTGATCAAGCATTGGGTAAATTGCGATATACCTCACCTAATAATCAAATATGTATATTGAGTCAGTCGTTGCTCGATAAGTATTTACGTTTTGTTGATAGCGAGCGGCTTAATGATATACGAGAAGGGAGGCCGGTATGAGAGAGCAAGTGCTTTGGAGAAAGGTCGCCCGGATTATTATGCGACTAGCGGAGCGTTTGCAAATATCCCCGGAGCGTGCGCTTGCCATCTTCTATGATACGCGTACTTGTTCTATGTTGCATGATAGCAAGTATGGACTTCATTTGATGAGTGACGATTATATTTTAAATGATTTATTAAACGAGCTGAGGGATAGGCAATGAGTTCGTTTGTGCCGATCAATCCGATGGTGAAAGGATTCGACTTTAATGTAATAGGCAATAACTTAGAATTGCTGCTTGATGGGACTGGGCTTGAGCGTTCCTTCATGTCTCCAACATAAGTGATGGAACGTTGCGCTATCTCTGTTTGTTGGCCGTTTTTTGCAACCTTAAACGAGGAGCTTTGATTTCCGAGCGATCTATTGTCTCGGATTTATAATGAAAATGGAAAAGAATACCACAAAGTAAGAGATTTTGTCAAGGTGTTTCCCAAGCTTGATACGCAAACGCTAAAAGTTACATTTCCAGATTTTGATTATCTTATCACTGCTTTGAGATCGTGATTGGAAGCGTTTTTCACATCTGTCCGCTTAGACCGTAGGTAGAGCCATTCGTAAGCACTCAATAGCTATTAGTCATTGTCAAAAATAAGATGAATGGCATCGTTTATTCTCATATTGAACGTTGGTATAAACAAGACCGGGTGCAAGTACCGGTAGAGATTGTTGATCGGGACAGCCTATCCGTGATAGACTACCGGGGGACCGCTCCTTGGTGGAGAGATTGTCTATGTTGGTGTCACGTAAGAGCCAAATTCAAATGAACAAATAAGAGAAAGACGCAATCATGCAGATGTCACCGAGATAAACAAGATACTAGGTAGGGCATGCCGGATGCTAAAAGACAAAAGAATCCATTTAGGTGAAATGATGAACACTGCGTTGAACTATATGATCAATGGATGGGGGGAAATTACTCAACTATCGACATGATGGTCGCTACGACTTATTACACTCTGATAGAAATGGCTAAACTGAATAATTTGTCTCCAATGGATTATCTCTCGCATGCTTTTCATCAGTTACTGGAAGGGAATAAGGACTATGAAAGTCTATTTCTGGGTAAAAGCCCTTCAAACGATCAAATTAAACATGAAAAATAAACCCGCTCAATTGTTATGTGATTGATTTTCAATTAGTGATAAACTTGTTGAGTGTTTACTGCCTTTTGGCTTGAATTGGTTGATTAAGCGAAATAGGGAACGGAAAGTGAAAATGTAAATATCGGTGATGCATCATGCTATCCTATCAACAGGCACCAATTGTCGGTGATCTGTTCTTGTAGCTTCTAATGCAGTTACTACTCATGATATTCTAGGCGATAGTATAGTAGCGAGTGTTCCCACAAAAATGATGGAAAGGATTGAGAGAGGCACATTTCGTAGGGCAAGTCGCATACTTTAAGTACCGATTTAAAAAGCTGATATAATGTTTAGCTATCATACTCTTTCGAAGCAAAACAAGCAAGTCGTTATCTTGTATGCATCCACATTATTAGGCACATTGCTAGGAGTCTTGTCTTCTGTTATTAATACAAGATTCCTTGACCCAATAGATTATGGGGATGTGAGATACGTACAGAACATTATCAACTTGATAGCATCATTGTTGTTATTTGGATATTCTAGGTCAGGTAGTAGGCTACTGGCTTTGTCATGTGAGGAGAAAAATAGTAAGAAGATAAGAGGATGTATGGTAATAATCCTTATTTTTGCAAGTATTATACTTTTGATAGCAACAGGTTGTAATTATTTCTTTCATATTACTCATCCACGGCTAGCATATTTGTTTCTTGTTTCATTGCCGGTTTGTCTATATCCTCTTTTTAATGATTATATAAACACTACGGCACAAGGGGATAATCATATAGTGCGCATATCAATAAACACATTGCTTCCTGTACTCTTATATGTTCCTTTAGGTTTTATCATTTACTCATCCTATGGAGCTACGTCCACAAAAATGATATTATTACAATGGGGAATTAATTCGCTTGTCGCTGTAATTGTCATCATTAGTACTAAACCCTCTTTTAAAGGTTTAAGGTCAACATTTGTACAACTGCACGAAGAGAATAAAAATTATGGAATCCAGCTATATTATGGCTCGCTGGTGATGGTGGCAACAAACTATATCGCTGGCATTACTTTGGGAATGTTCAACGAAGACAACACCAATGTTGGTTTTTACACGTTAGCATTAACAGTAACAGGTCCTTTGTCTATGCTTCCTGCAATTATAGGAACGACGTATTTTAAAGAGTTTGCTCATCAATCTAGGATTCCAGATAAAGTATTGAAGATGACTTTATTAATGACCATTCTGAGTTGTATAGCGTTTATCCTTTTGATTCATCCTATTGTCAAATTCTTATACTCTGATAGCTATTCTCAAGTTGGTGTTTATGCTTCGTGGCTTGCGATAGGATATTGTGTACATGGGGTTGGTGATATGTTGAACAGATATCTAGGATCTCATGGAGAAGGTAAATTTATAAAAAATGCTAGTTTTGTTTGTGGTACGTTTAAGATTTTTGGATTTAGTCTCTTGGTGTATTTATGGGATATGAATGGAGCATTACTGACTTGCGTAGTAAGCTCAATTATTTATTTTATATGTATGGCGTTTTATTACAAAAAATTTGTAACGGTTGAGAATATATCTGTTTGAAATTCAATTTTATGATGTAAAATCTATTTGCTTTGTCTTAATTAGGAATTAGTAGGGATAGGTGATAATTTGATACAGATTGCATTTAAATCTTTTGATAATTACAGCTTGAAAGTGATATTTGGATTTTTTGCTCGACCGATTATATTTTTGAAAGATGAATTCAGTAACTTATTCATTTGATTTATTTGATACATGTTTTGTTAGAGCATGTGGTTTTCCAAAAAATGTGTTCGACTTGTTGGCTTATCGTACTTTAGGAGAGAATTGCGACGAAAGTATGCTTGCCGATTTTGCTTTGATACGAGTGAAGGGAGAACAAACTGCTCGGAACTTGTCTGATAAAGAGGAGGTCTCTTTGATGGATATCTATCAATATTGTTCGTTTAAAGGCTTAACATCTTTATCGAATGAGGCAATAGCGGAGATTGAAATGGAAGTAGAGCGAGAACAATTGTGCTCTGTTCGTTCGATATGGGAACGGATAAATTATTTACATGATAGAGGAGAGAATATTTATTATATCTCAGACATGTACCTTCCTGCTTCTTTCTTGAAAGATTTGTTGGTGACACATGGTTTTTGGAAAGAAGGCGATCGGCTCTATGTGTCTTCTACCTATGGGGTTACTAAACGATCGGGAAATCTTTATAAATTGATAGCGGACGAGAATCAGCTTACTTTCTCTCGATGGTATCATTGTGGTGATAATAGGCATAGTGATTATAAAATGCCTCAGCAGTGGGGAATTAGGGTGGAATTGATAAAGCATAAATTCTCTGTATATGAGTGCTGTTTATTGCGACCTGATATTTTTCCCGGTTTGTTTGTCAGTCAGCACATGGCTGCGATTTCTAAGGCTGTTCGGCTATCATTACAAGACGATGTCGTGAATGATTTTGCGTCAGATTTGATAGCTCCACTTTATGTCCCTTTTGTTTTCAGTATTTTATCAGATGCCAGTAAAAGAGGGATTAACAGAATATTTTTTTTGGCGCGGGATGGCTATATCCTCCATGTAATAGCAAAGAGGTTGTCGAAACAATTTCCTAAATTGGAACTAGACTATTTATATGTTTCTCGAGCTTCCCTTTATTTCCCGGGAATTCGGGAGGTAACAACGGATAATCTTGAATGTTTTTTTCAAACATATTATCAGATGATTGCGGTGACAAGTAGTCTGCGTGATGTGTTATCTGAGTTTATTTGCGATGATGTGTGTGACCGGTTGGTCGATACGTTGCCTATGGTTGGACAGTGTGGCCGGGCTAGGGAAGCTTTTGAAGTTTTACTCCATTCCGAGGAGGCAATAAAGATTCTTCAAACATATCATGATGAGCAACGAGCATTGATCTTGGCCTATTTTGGAGAGAAAGGGCTGGCCGACGAGAATGCTTCAACAGCTATTGTTGATGTGCGGGGTACCCGCCATTGCCATCAAGTGATCAATACGATTTTACAAGATGCAGGTTATCCACCGACTTTTGGATATTATCTAGAGGTGGCAGATGACCGGAAAAATATCACAGAGGCAGGGAGTTACCAAGCTTTACTTTATAAAGAGCGGATGCTAAAAAGTCAAAGATTGAAGTATATAGTAGAGTTGAGAAATGTATTTGAGCAATATTTTTCGGCAGCTCCCACCGCTCGTACTATCTGCTATATGTGGAAGGAAGGAAAGGTACGGCCAATGTTTACTCGAGAGGTTGTGCCTGCAGAGACGTTGGAGCTCGTTCGTAAACACGAGTTGGTGATGATGATATATGCGGATTTATTCATGAATAATTACTTGTATAAGCAAATAGAATCTGTATTACTTAGATCCTTGGATGTATTAGGGAAATTTGCTGGTTCGCCATCGGCTCATTATCTGAAAGCATTGGTTGGGAGACGAGTCGGGTGTATGAATAACAACAACCGGTATATCATTAAGAAAATCACTTGGAGAGATTTTGGGCAGTATCGAATTGACTGGTGGCGGGGGGCATTTTTCTACACGTTTCGTTTTCCCTTTAGCAGGCGGATCGTGGATTTTATGTATAGAATTAAGAATAAATTAAAAAATTATGATGTTTACAAATAAAAAAATTCTATTGATATTGTCTTTTACGTCGAAACCTGATTTTTGGATGATAGAGGAATATCGCAGGTTGGGGTATGAGGTGGAAATTTTGGTCAATGAGCATGCAACCTCCTCAGATTTGTTCAAGAAACGAGGTGTATGGGGACAGGCTATAAATTCTTTTGCCCGTTTTATGCTGGGCTGGAAAGCGCATAAGCGATATGCAGGAGAGTCTCGTGTGATTTTCTGGAATTGGGAATCTTCATTCTTTTTTCTGTTGAGAGATTTTCTGACATTCCGGCGTTGTCAGGCGAAAATCATCGCATTGCATCTGATTCTTATAGATACTTTGTTGGTGAAAAGATATTTTTGGCAAGTAATGTTCCTTTTCGCTCGCTTTCACTTTGGCTACTGTATAGCGGTCAATTCGGAGATGGAGCGTACAAGGTATGGAGCGAAATATCATATGCCACTTCGGAAGATTGTTGTGTTGCCTGATTCTTATGAATGGAATGGTTTGCCTACTCAGGAAGAGTTGGTGCGAATACGAGTAGAGCAGCGATCCGTTTTTTGCGGAGGATGCTCGCGTGATTTCAAAACGCTGCTTCTTGTGGCTAAGCAGTTACCTGATTATAGTTTTACTGTAATTGCGGCAAAAAAGATATGGAGGGAAGAATGGGAGATACCTGATAACGTGAAAGTTTTTTTTGATACCTCAAAAGATTTTTTTTACACGAGTCTGTTCAAGTCAGCTATTTTATATCTTCCGTTGGAGCGTGACGAGGCTAATGGCTTGATCGTGCTGACTAAAGCAGCCTTACTGAGAAGACCTATTATCGTAACAGATACCTCTTGTACAAGAAATTATATCGTTAATAATCAAAATGGCATACTTGTGCCAATGTGGGGAGTCTCAGATGCGGTAAAAGCGATTAAAAAGTTAGAAGATGAGTCGTTGAGAGACAGGCTTGTTCAAAAAATGTCAGTTGACATAGAAACACATTCGCCATTGAATTATTGCCGACGAATATTAGACATATAACTATTTGTAATGAAGAGAATAACTTTTTTGATAGACTCAATGAGTGGTGGTGGGGCTGAGCGTCAGTTAGCGACTCTAGCCAATGAGCTAGTGAACGATTATGAAATTACCATTGTGACTTTTTGTGATATAAATGATCACTATTATTTAAATCCTTCTATAAAAAGGATACGCTTAGGATATAGAAGGAGTAGATGCATGATTTGTAGGTTCCTGCGAACTATTATATATTTTAATAAGGTTAATACAGATGTTGTAATTACATACGGACAACGTTCAAGTTTTTTGGGATTGCTTTCTCTTTGGTTTCGGAAAAGCATAAGGGTGATAGCCAGTGAGAGAAATTTGACAACGGATAAGCCCGGAAGATATGAGAATATGCTTTTTAGTAGGTTATATGTGCGTGCTTCTTTTATTGTACCGAATAGTTATTCTCAAGCTAGGTATATAATAGCTAAAAGGCCGGATTTAAAAAATAAAATTATAACTATAACCAATTATACGGATCTGAAAGTTTTTACACCAACAAAGGATGAAACGTATGATGATAGTATGATAAATATAGGAGTTTTTGCCCGGTATCATAAGCAGAAAAATTTCGAACGATTTGCTAAAGCCATCAAATGTGTGCGTGAGCTAACGGACAAGCGATTTGTGGTGAATTGGTATGGTAGGAAAAAGAATGGATCAGGTGAATTTGAACCGTATTATCTTATGTGCGAAGATATAATCCTAAAGGAGGGCTTAAGCGATGTTGTTTACTTGAATGATCAAGTTAGGGAGATTGTACCTATACTGAGAGAGCAGGATGTAATATGTCAGCCTTCCCTTTTTGAGGGATTCTCTAATTCGATATCTGAGGCTATTTGTTGTGGTAAGCCGATGCTTGTAAGCGATGTAAGCGATAACTCTATAATGGTTAAGGATGGAGAAAACGGTATATTATTTAATCCATATGATGTAGATGATATAACACGAAGTATCGTGAGATTCTTAGATTTACCGAAGTCAAAAAAGAAGAGAATGGGGGAGCGAAGTCGAGAGATTGCAGAGTCTTTATTTGATTTAAAATATTTTAAAAATCAATATATTAAGTTGATAGAAAAGTGATGTTTTTTAGTTGGGTCAGAAATAAACAAGCTTTTATATGTTGTTGCTATTATCTGCTTTACTGTTTTTATTGATAATTATATCTTACTTTTTTTCAAGGCGAGATATAATATCTCCTACGTTTCTTTTGTCCTTTTCGTTCTTTGTGGTCGTTTTTATCGCATATATGTTCGAAAAAGAGTTGGGTGGAGATATTCATGGACATACGGTTGCCGTGATTTTAGTGGGTATTTTGGCTTTCAATATTGGAGAAATACTGGTGCGTCAATATTTTCGTGGTCGAAAAAGAGTGGCTTTTAGAGATAGACAACGTATTCTTATACGAGATAAGTATATTTTCCTGATGTGTGTATTTATTGTAGTCACTCTATATTTCAGCTATAAACACTTCATGAGTATATCATCTTTGTTTGGTGTAGATGATCCGGTTCTAGCCTATGGTGCGGTGAGAAGTTATTATGTAGATGTTTCTAATCAAAAAATGGATAATATTGTTGCTAAAAATGTTGGCTTGATCTTATTGGAAAATATTTCATATACTCTTATTTTTTATTCTCTTTATGTGTATTGTTATAATCGTTTTTTTTAAGGAGTTGTAAAAGGTAAATTGCTTTTGCCTTTTTTGATAGGATGTCCGATTTATCTATTTCAGTCTGGAGGAAGATCGGCTTATTTACAAATAGCTACTTGCGTTGCTTCTATTGTGTTTATGATGATAAAGCAAACGGAGGTAGTAAGATGTGAAAAAATAAAAGGTTTGGTTCCTTACTTATATAGAGTAGTGAAATATATTCTTTTAGTAATCTTTTTGTTTCTTGGGTTGGGCTATGTTAGATCTGGAGAAGAAGAGATGGATTTGGTCTCGGTTGTTTGTTCTTATACAGGTTCGAGTATCATTGGGCTAGATCTTTTTTTGACAGAGTATCTATCCAGGCCATTGGGTATGATGACAGAGAATAGTTGGTGCGAATATACGTTTCGTACTTTATATGATTTTTTGAATAGATTTGGCTTTAATATCTCTTTAGATTCATATCATGATGAGTTTTTTAGATATCCAGTTGGTACATCGAATATTTACAGTGGTTTCAAATATATGATAGAGGACTTTTCTTTGTATGGGATGTTCTTTGTCATGTTTTTACTAGGAATAGTTTATACATTATTTTGGATGTGTATGAAATATGGATATTTGAATGTGTATAATCCACTTAATTATTGGTTTCTATCTGTGTTTTTTCATGCATTAGTAATGATGCCATTAATGTATTCGTTGCCTGGGAATATAATGATATCTACAGGTCTTATTTTGAGAGTGTTTTTTTTATATGTTTTAAGATACTTGTGCCAAGGAAGATGAATTTTTTGTCTGAATGTTAATTTGGTGGATATTGTATCTTACGAATTATTTAATTATTTTTTATAATATCAAATATCAATGAAAGTTTTACTTGTAACCAATCAATATATAGATATCCGGAAGGACGGGTGTTACTGTGATTTCCCCTTGTATGGGACGCTTGAAAATATGAGTGTGTTGGGAGAATTACGTCTTGCGGCATCTTTTTCATATTCGGATGAGATGGCTAGTACTATATATCTGAATCAAAAGATTGACTTCGTAGATCCGGGACATGTGGAATACTTGCGGCCTATAAATAAAAGTGTTGGAGGATGGTTGAAGAATAGTGTTTACAACCAAAAATTGCTGGAGCGTTTAGTTCCTTTCATGGATCTGGTGGTAGGCTATATGCCATCTGGCGACGCAGATACTGCGATGAGGATCGCACGGCGACATGAAATACCTTTTCTTTCATTTTTAGTGGCTTGTCCATGGGATTCGCTCCATAATCATCATCGGCTGTTAGCTCGTTTGATGGCACCAATCAGTTTTCTTACTACTCGTTACAGTGTACGGCATTCTGATTATGTACATTATGTAACAAAGGAGTTTTTGCAGCGTAGGTATCCGACAGAAGGTAGAGCTTTGGGTTGTTCGGACACTAATTTTGGTGTGTTTGACCCTATGGCATTGGAGAGCCGTCTGCGGAAGTTATCAAGCCGTAAGGAGACGGATGAGGTTCGGTTGATTACCACGGCACATGTGGATGTGCGCTACAAGGGACATGAGTTTGTGATTCGTGCTATTGCCCGGCTGAAGAGTTTAGGGGATCTTCATTATCGGTATTGGTTGATAGGAGGAGGCAAGGGTGATTATCTCCGCACTCTTTGTAAACGTTTGGGTGTAGAGGATCAAGTGATATTCTTGGGACTTAAGACTTCAAAAGAGGTGATGAAAATACTTAAGGATGCTGACATTTATTTGCAACCTAGTTTACAAGAAGGTTTACCTCGCTCGGTTGTGGAAGCGATGAGTGTGGCTCTGCCTTGCATTGGCTTTAATACGGGAGGAATACCTGAGCTATTGGAACCTGAGTTTGTTGTGGACCAGAAAGATGTTAAAGGTATCGTACGGTGCTTAATACATTTACGTGATAACGCTAAATATCGTCAGACTGCCGAGCGCAATTTTCAAATGGCTGGTGATTATGAGCATTCCAAATTAGAAAAACGGATTCGTGACTTTTTCTCGGAGGTACGTAAGGATGTGGAGGACAAGAGGATTTGATAATAATTTAATATAAAGTGTCAAGTATGAATTGCGTTTATATAGAGAACGGTGGTGTTTATAACTATCCAAAAGGAACTGATTTTTATAATCCAAGTCGATTGTATCCAGAATATCCATGGGGAAAAGATGAGATTTCGTCTATACCTAATGATGTATATGATATGCTGAGGAATACGCTATATGGTATGGGGTATGATAAGGCGAATTTTGGAAAATGTAATTGGAACCCATTAGGTAATGTTATTAAGCCTGGTCAGACCGTATTGTTGAAGCCTAATTGGGTATCTCATAAAAATAAAGTTTATAGGGGGGATCCTAGCTTGACATGTTTGGTTACACACCCCTCCTTAGTTCGTGCGATTTTAGACTATGTTGTGATCGCTTTGAAGGGAGAGGGTATGATAATTTTGGGGGATGCGCCAATGCAGGGAACAGATTTGGATGAAATGTTTGAGCTGGCTGGGTATAACCAATTGTTTTCTTTTATAAATAGAAATGGAATAACTGTCGATATATGTGATTTTAGAAAATATAAATGTGTATTTCATAAAGGGGTAAGTAATGAACTGACATTGATTGATTCTCCTTATAAGTCAAAGGTTGTAGACTTGGGATCAAATTCATTACATGCAGAAAATGACAAAAAAGAATATGTATATAAAGTTAGTGACTATGATTATAATCTAACAAAAAACTATCATGACAAAGGAATCCATCGATATGAAATAAATGAGGCGGTATTGTTAGCTGATGTGGTGATCAATATCCCAAAACCTAAAACCCATAGACTTGCGGGTATAACCGGAGCGATGAAAAATTTTGTCGGTATCACTTACGAGAAAGCTTCCCTTCCTCATCGAGCGATAGGTGATAAAGAATCTGGAACAGGGGATGCTTATGATAAGAAAAGTATCCTAAAAATGTATATGGAATATATTGATAACAGACAAACTATTTGTTCGGTTAAAGGTCGAATAGTAATGGCCAAACTTCTTGATTTCTTGAAAAAGTCATTATATATCCTTGGTGTATTGTTTAGCGGTGACAAATACCGTATAGGCAGTTGGTATGGTAATGATACGATTTGGAGGACTGTTGTAGATTTAAATCATATAGTGAGGTATGCGAATAAAGAAGGGAATATATGTGATCTTCCTCAGAGGGAGATCCTTAATATTGGGGATATGATCATTTGTGGGGAGAAGGAAGGACCTGTCGGACCTTCTCCTAAGCCTTTGGGGATCATTATGATGTCTGATGATATGTTTATTTTCGATTATACTTTATCAAAGATTATGCAAATGGAGTGCCATGAGATTCCTCATATTCGCTTTATTTTGGATCAATATGGATATGTGTTGAATGCGTTTATTCATTCGAATAATAAAGAGATTTCTGATAAAAAGGTTTCTGATGTAAGATTCCCTAAGAAATGGAGGTTTGAGGCTCATTCGTGTTGGAAAAATTAATGGTTATGGATTATAAGAAAATAGTCAAATCTCGAAAACTTAGGTTTTTGATCTTAAATTGTTGCTCATGGGTTCCAGACAGTATCATGTTACGTGTACAATATTACATAAAGATGGGACGCAGACTATCTCTGAAACATCCACGTCGATTCTCGGAAAAACTTCAATGGTATAAGCTTTATTATAGAAATCCATTAATGTTCACCTGTGTAGATAAATACGATGTTCGTGGATATATATCTTCAAAAGGATATTCTGATTTGCTTAATGAATGTTATGGTGTTTATGATTCTGCAAGAGATATTCCTTTCAAAGAACTTCCAAATAGATTTGTGATAAAAACGACAGATGGTGGTGGTGGTCAAAATGTTTTTATCTGTAAAGATAAATCTAATCTGGATATCGAGAAACTAATTGAAAAATTGGATGGATGGAAAAATAAAATACGTGTTCATCCTGGTAGGGAGTGGGCGTATACAGGAATCAAGGGTTCTAGATTTATTGTAGAAAAATATATAGAATCTGCTTTAGAAAAAGGAGGATTAGTGGATTATAAATTTCATTGTTTTAATGGAAATGTAAAATATTTATATATCATAGCGGATAGAGATATGGGGGATAAATGTGGTTTGGGTATTTATACTATTGATTTTGAAAGAATAGATGCTATTAGAGCCGATGAGAAACCTCTATCTAGGAATATAGAAAAGCCTTATAACTTTGAGGAAATGGTTAAGATTGCGAAAAATCTCTCATCAGATTTCCCACATGTTAGAGTGGATCTTTATAATGTCGAAGGTAAGATAATCTTTGGGGAATTTACATTTTATGATGCGAGCGGCTATATGAGGTTTAGTCCAGACTCTTTTGATTTTGAGTTAGGAGAAGAGTTCGTATTGCCAGTTCCTTATAACGAAATAGATAAGAATGGAAAAAATATTTATCGTCCTCAATGAGGATTATTTCCTCCTTACGCATCGCAAGGAACTGGCTGTTCGTGCGCAAGAGGCAGGTTATGACATGGCGATTGTGGCTAAGAATACCGGGCGTAGGGAACAGGTGGAAGCGTTGGGTTTGAAGATGCTGGAACTACCCATTCATCCTACGGGGAAGAATCCGATAAAGGAGCTAAAGACTTTTTGGTTTCTCTATCGACTTTATAAGCGGGAGAAACCGGATATCGTGCACCATGTAGGTTTGAAGGTCATCCTTTGGGGTGGACTGGCCGCTAAATTAGCCGGTGTGAAGGGTGTTGTGAACGCTGTCAGCGGATTGGGTGTGATGTTTTCATTAGAGAAAGAATCTCGGTTGACAAGCTTGATATTGAGTGTTCTCCGTTTCTCGCACCATCGAAAGAATTTGATCGAGATATTTCAAAATCATGAGGATGAACGGTTGTTTGTCGAGAAAAGAGTGGTAACTAAAGATCAAATCCGATTCATCAAAGGATCGGGAGTGGATCTAAAGACGTATACATATACTCCTGAGCTTGTCTCTGATAAGATTCGGATACTGTTCTCGGCGAGAATGGTAGAGGAGAAAGGTGTTTGGGTATTGGTGAATGCTGCGGAGTTACTCCGAAAAGAATATGAGGGACGTGTATGTTTTCTCCTGTGTGGCGGTTTGTCGTCGAACCCAAAAGCGATCAAGGAGGAAGAGTTGAATGATCGTTGCGATGGGAATTATATACAATGGCTGGGATATAGATCGGATGTTCCGGATTTGTTGAGATCATCCCATATCATAGCTTTCCCTAGTTATTACCGAGAGGGGGTGCCGAAATCGTTGATTGAGGCTACAGCCATTGGGCGGCCTATCGTCACGACAAACTCTATTGGGTGTAAGGATACGGTAGAGGATGGGGTGAATGGATTTCTGATTCCTATTAAAGATAGCAAGGCACTAGCGGAAAAATTGAGGATTTTGATTGATGACGCAGATTTAAGGAAACGAATGGGACTTAATTCCCGCCAGATTGCGGAACGGGATTTTTCCTTGGATGATGTCATTGCAAAGCATTTGGCGATTTATGAGTTGATGTATTGATAATTCTTAGAAATGTTCCTGAGACTTTTTAGTTCTATTGTTATTCAATTTACATATTTATGAAGGTTTTACTGACCGGCTCCGCCGGCTTTATCGCCTCGTTCATCGCACGGCGTTTGCTGGAGCGGGGGGACGAGGTCGTGGGTTTGGATAATGTCAATGGATATTATGATACGGCCTTGAAGTATGGTCGCTTGAAGGAGGCGGGCATACGGGAAGAGGAAGTGGATTGGTATAAATTGACTCCTAGCCATACGTATGAGAGATACCGTTTTATCCGGATGAATCTGGAGGATCGGCAGGCGATGCGGATGCTTTTCGCCAACGAGGGGTTCGATGCGGTGGTGAATCTGGCCGCCCAAGCGGGCGTACGTTATTCGATCACGAATCCATATGCGTACGTGGAATCGAACTTGGATGGTTTTATCAATGTGCTGGAGGGATGTAGGTATCATCAGGTGAGTCATTTGGTGTATGCCAGCTCTAGCAGCGTGTATGGTCTGAATGCGGATGTGCCTTTCTCGGAGAAAACGAGTATCGCTCATCCCGTGAGTTTGTATGCCGCATCCAAGAAGTCTAACGAGTTGATGGCGCATGCGTATAGCCAATTGTATGGGGTTCCTGCCACGGGTTTACGCTTCTTTACGGTGTATGGACCCTGGGGGAGGCCGGATATGTCTCCTTTCTTGTTTACTGACGCTATTCTGCACGATCGTCCGATTCAGGTGTTCAATAACGGGGATATGTTACGTGACTTTACGTATATTGATGATATCGTGGAGGGAGTGATACGGGTCTTAGATCGCCCGGCTACACCGAATCCGGATTGGGACCCGGAGCATCCGGATCCTAGCTCCTCCTCCGCACCCTATCGTATTTATAATATAGGCAATTCACAGCCTGTCAGGTTGATGGATTTTATACAAGCTATAGAGAGCGCTTGCGGGAAAGAGGCGATGAAGGATTTTCTTCCGATGCAACCGGGGGACGTGTATCAGACGAACGCCGATACTACATTACTTCAACAGGCAGTGGGTTTTAAGCCTTCAATGGATATTCAAGAGGGTGTTAATCGAACCGTGGCGTGGTTCAAATCATATTATAATCTATAAAAATAAATTCTACGGTATGAAAATAGCGATTGTCGGGACAGGATATGTCGGTTTGGTAACGGGTACCTGTTTTTCGGAGATGGGTGTGGACGTTACGTGTGTGGATGTGATGGCCGAGAAGATCGAGAACTTGAAGAAGGGTGTCATCCCGATTTACGAGCCGGGCTTGGAGGATATGGTCCATAAGAATTATAATGCCGGACGTTTGAAGTTCACGACGGATCTCTCCTCCGTTCTGGATGACGTGGAGGTGGTGTTCAGTGCGGTAGGTACGCCTCCGGACGAGGATGGTAGTGCGGATCTGCGTTATGTGCTGGAGGTTGCCCGTACGGTAGGGCAGCATATCAATAAATATACGTTAGTGGTGACTAAAAGTACGGTGCCGGTGGGTACGGCCCGGAAGGTCAAGGCCGCTATTCAAGAGGAATTGGATAAACGGGGTGTGTCTGTTGAGTTTGATGTGGCTAGTAATCCGGAGTTCTTGAAAGAGGGAAATGCGGTGGATGATTTCATGAAGCCGGATCGTGTGGTGGTCGGCGTGGAATCGGAGCGAGCACGAAAACTGATGGAGAAGTTGTATAAGCCCTTCATGATGAATAACTATCGCTTGATCTTTACGGATGTTCCTTCCGCTGAGATGATCAAATACGCTGCCAATTCCATGTTGGCTACCCGTATTAGTTTTATGAATGACATCGCTAATCTTTGTGAGCTGGTGGGTGCTGACGTGAACATGGTGCGTAAGGGGATAGGCTCGGACAGTCGTATCGGGAGTAAGTTCTTGTACCCGGGATGCGGCTATGGTGGTTCTTGTTTCCCGAAAGACGTAAAGGCGTTGATCAAGACGGCTGAAAAGAATGGCTATACGATGAATGTCTTGAGAGCGGTCGAGGAGGTAAATGAGCGGCAAAAGAGCGTATTGTTCCATAAACTTCAAAAACATATCCCGGACTTATCCGGGAAGACGATAGCCCTATGGGGCTTGGCTTTTAAGCCGGAGACGGATGATATGCGTGAGGCTACCTCTTTGATCTTGGTTGATTTGCTGACGAAAGCGGGTGCTACGGTCAAGGTGTATGATCCGATCGCTATGGCGGAGTGCAGACGTAGGCTGGGTGACAAGGTCGTCTACGCGAGTGATATGTATGACGCTACGGTGGATGCGGATGCCTTGTTGCTGGTTACGGAATGGAAAGAGTTCCGTATCCCTAGCTGGGCTGTACTTAAAAGACTTATGCGTAATTCCTTATTGATCGATGGTCGTAATATTTACGACGCTCATGAGCTTCATGAGGCCGGCCTTACCTATGAGTGTATAGGTCGGTAAAATACTTTTCTCTGAAATTCAGACGATAATTTGTGCTATTTCATGAAATAGGTTATCTTTGTCTATAAGAAAATGTATTTCATTGGAAATATGCGTTTAAGTAAGAAAGAAATACAGATAATACTTCGTGTCGCCAAGGAAATATATGGTGAGGGAGTAGAGGTCTATCTCTTTGGGTCTCGTCTGAATGACGAGAAGAAAGGAGGAGATATAAATTTGCTGGTTCGTTGTTTTTCGGAGCGAAAGGGCTATTAGCTCGTATCCGGATGTTGGCTCGTTTGAAATACTTTTTGGGAGATCAGAAGATCGATATAATAGGTGATCACGAGGACTCACCGGTAGCAAGGGAAGCATTAATGACTGGAATACGTTTGGTATGACGAGTAAAAAGCAAGAATTAGAACAGCGTCTGAATCGGGAGTTTGAGATTTGCGATCGACATATACAGCGTATTGAAGAGGCGTTGGGTGAGTTGGCAGATCTTTTACCTATGTCGGTGGAGGATTATGTAGGCTTGAATAGTGAGCAAATCCGTTGTCTGGATCAATTTATCTTTCGTTTTTCCAAGCTTCAAGATGCTATGGGGGCCAAAATATTCCGGAATCTATTGGAATATCTGGATGAGGATGTTAGCTCTCTTCCTATGCGTGACCTGTTAAATCTTTTAGAACGCTATCGATTGATAGATAAGGCGGAGGAGTGGAATTATATCCGTGAGCTTCGAAACGAGATCGCCCATGATTATCCCCTATTAGAAAATGATGTTGTTTCTATATTGAACGAGCTTATCTCAAAGGTCCCTGTGTTATTTGCGATCTATAATAGATTGAAGGCGATTGTTATTTTATGATGTTTTTTTTCTTCCTTCATCCCTTGTCCTTTAAATAAAAACCTCTATCTTTGCACTCGATTTTCCGCAGAGGGTAAATAAGTGGAGCCGGAGACGGAGCCCACCCCCGGGACCTAACCTGTTTAAAAGATTTTAAGACAGATGTACGTAATCGTAGAAATTAACGGACAACAGTTCAAGGCTGAGCAAGGCAAGAAATTGTTCGTTCATCACATTCAGAACGCAGAAAGCGGTGCTGTTGTGGAGTTTGACAAGGTGTTGTTAGTAGATAACAACGGTGAGGTAACAGTGGGTGTTCCTACTGTAGAGGGCGCAAAGGTAGTATGTGAGGTATTATCTCCGCTGGTAAAAGGTGACAAGGTGCTGGTATTCCACAAGAAGAGAAGAAAAGGTTACCGTAAATTGAACGGTCACCGTCAGCAGTTCACTGAGGTGAGTATTAAAGAAGTTATTGCTTAACGTTTAAAGGAGAAGAAAAGAAATGGCACATAAGAAAGGTGTGGGTAGTTCTAAGAACGGCCGTGAATCACAAAGTAAAAGATTAGGTGTTAAGCTTTTTGGTGGTGAGGTTGCTAAAGCTGGTAACATCATCGTTCGTCAAAGAGGTACGGTTCATCATCCGGGTGAGAACGTAGGTATCGGTAAGGATCATACGTTGTATGCGTTGGTAGATGGCGTTGTTACTTTCCGTAGAGGAAAAGAAAACAGATCATTCGTTTCTGTAAAAGAAGTTGTTGCTGAGGCTTAAGTTTCTGCGACCAAAGAATAAGGAAAAGGATATCCCGAAAAGGGGTATCCTTTTTTTATTGCCGATGATAATAAACGTTATGAAGTAAATTTTGGAACATATATAAATAAACTTGTAACTTTGTGGTCTCAAACATAAATACAAACATAAAAAACAATGGGTGGTTTTTTCGGAACTATTTCTAATGGAGACTGTATTACGGATTTATTCTATGGTACGGACTACAATTCTCATCTAGGAACCCGCAGAGGCGGTATGGCTACGTACGATAAGGAAGAAGGATTTACGCGTTCGATCCACAATCTGGAGAATTCTTATTTCCGCACCAAGTTTGAACCGGGGCTTCCTAAATTCAAAGGAAATGCCGGGGTCGGTATTATCAGCGATACGGATGCGCAGCCAATCGTTATCAACTCTCACTTAGGAAAATTTGCGATCGTGACGGTGGCGAAGATCAATAACTTGGACGAATTGGAGGATGAGTTATTGAAGGCGAATATGCATTTTTCGGAATTGAGTTCAGGAAAAACGAATCAGACGGAGTTAGTCGCTTTGCTGATTACACAAGGTAAGGACTTCGTGGAGGGCATTGAGAATGTTTACAATAAGATAAAGGGCTCTTGCTCCATGTTGCTCCTGACGGAGGATGGTATTATCGCTGCCCGTGACAAATGGGGGCGTACGCCGATCGTAATCGGAAGGAAAGACGGGGCTTATGCGGCGACCAGCGAGTCCAGCAGTCTTCCGAACTTGGATTATGAGATCGAGAAATTTATAGGCCCGGGCGAGATCGTCCGTTTGCGTGCCGATGGTATGGAGCAGATGCGTAAACCGAATGAAGGGATGCAGATCTGCTCTTTCCTTTGGGTATATTATGGATTCCCTGTTTCTTGCTATGAGGGAAAGAACGTGGAGGATGTCCGGTTTATGAGTGGCTATAAGATGGGGCAGAAGGATGACTCGGAGGTGGATTGCGCTTGTGGTATACCGGACTCCGGTGTGGGTATGGCTTTGGGGTATGCGGAAGGTAAGGGGGTGCCTTATCATCGGGCTATCGCTAAGTATACACCGACGTGGCCTCGTAGTTTTACCCCGGCTAACCAAGAGATGCGTTCCTTGGTGGCTAAGATGAAATTGATACCGAACCGTGCGATGCTGGAAGGCAGACGCATCCTTTTCTGCGACGACTCGATCGTGCGTGGTACACAGCTTCGTGATAACGTGAAGATCTTATATGATTATGGGGCGAAAGAGGTACATATGCGTATCGCTTGCCCTCCATTGATTTATAGTTGCCCGTTTATCGGTTTTACTTCTTCCAAGAGTCCTTTGGAGTTGATAACTCGTCAGATTATCAGGGAATTGGAAGGGGATGAGAATAAGAATCTGGATAAATATGCTACGACAGACTCTCCGGAATATAAGAAGATGGTCGGAATTATCGCCGAGCGTTTCGGGTTGAGTTCCTTGAAGTTTAATACGCTGGAAACCTTGGTGGAGGCGATCGACCTTCCTAAGTGTAAGGTTTGTACGCATTGCTTTGATGGTTCAAGCTGTTTTTAGAAAAATTTTACCTACTTTTATGCCTGCAATGTTTTAATGGCTAAAAAGAGTGAGTTATGACAGTTTTAGATAGATTTTTAAAGTACGTTACGTTCGATACCCAGTCGAACGAGGAGACGGGTACGACTCCTAGTACGCCGGGACAACGTGTCTTTGCCGAGGCTTTGGTGAAGGAATTGGAAGCGATTGGTATGGAGGAGATCTCCTTGGATGAGAATAGTTATGTAATGGCTACTCTGCCGGCTAATACGGACGAGAAAATCCCGACTATCGGTTTTATCGCTCATTTGGATACGAGTCCGGATATGTCGGGTAAGAATGTTCAACCTCGTATCGTGACTTATCTGGGTGGTGATATTGTCTTGGATGCGGAAGAAAATGTTGTACTATCTCAATCGATGTTCCCAGAGCTTTCGGATTATAAAGGACAGGATATTATCGTAACGAATGGTAAGACTTTATTAGGTGCCGATGATAAGGGAGGTGTAGCCGCTATCGTCGCCTCTATGCAATATTTGAAGGATCATCCGGAGATCAAGCACGGTAAGATCCGTATCGCTTTTACCCCGGATGAGGAAATCGGACAAGGTGCCGATCATTTCGACGTGGAGAAGTTCGGTTGTGATTGGGGATATACGATTGACGGTGGACAAATCGGTGAGTTGGAATATGAGAATTTCAATGCCGCCAGCGCTAAGATTATCTTCAAGGGCTTGAACGTACATCCGGGATATGCCAAGGATAAGATGCAAAACGCTTCCTTGCGTGCGATCGAGTTTGCTTCTTGGTTGCCGGCCGAGCAACGTCCGGAGCATACGACTGGTTATGAGGGATTCTTCCATTTGACCGGTATGACCGGTTCGGTCGAGGAAGCTACTCTATCTTACATCATCCGTGACCATGACCGGAAGTTGTTCGAGGAGAAGAAAGAATTGCTTCGTACGTTGGTTGATAAGATGAATGAAGCGCATCCGGGATGTGTGCATTTAGAGCTTCGGGATCAATATTACAATATGCGCGAGGTTGTGGAGCCCCAGAAATATATCGTTGATTTGGCGTTTGAGGCGATGACCTCCGTTGGGGTAGAACCGATCGTGAAACCGATCCGGGGAGGTACGGATGGTGCCCGCCTGTCGTTTATGGGATTGCCTTGCCCGAATATTTTTGCGGGAGGCCTGAATTTCCACGGACGTTATGAGTTCTTGCCCGTTCGTTCGTTGGAGAAGAGTATGGAAACAGTTATAAAAATCATAGAGCTATCGGCTCGTAAATCTTAAATGCAATAATTACATGAAAACAACTCCGTTTACCGACGTGCATGTCGCCTTGGGCGCGAAGATGCACGAATTCGCAGGTTTCAATATGCCTATCGAATATTCCGGAATTATCGACGAACACATGACTGTAGTGAATGGTGTAGGTGTGTTCGATGTTTCCCACATGGGCGAGTTTTGGGTAAAAGGCCCGAACGCCTTGGCTTTCATTCAAAGCGTAACTTCTAATGACGCTTCTGTCTTGCCGCTTGGCAAGGCTCAATATACTTGCTTCCCGAACGACAAGGGAGGTATCGTGGATGACCTTTTGGTATATCATTACGAGCCGGAGAAATATTTGCTGGTCGTAAACGCCGGTAATATCGACAAGGATTGGGATTGGTGCGTAAGCCATAATACGGTAGGTGCCGAATTGGAGAATTCTTCCGACCGTACGGCTCAATTGGCTATCCAAGGACCGAAAGCACAGGAGGTTCTTCAACGTCTTACTCCGGTTGATTTATCTTCTATTCCTTACTATTCATTTGTGACGGGTGAGTTCGCCGGTTGCAAGAACGTGATTATCTCCAACACGGGGTATACCGGTGCGGGTGGCTTCGAGTTGTATTTCTATCCGAGTGATGGGATGACGATTTGGAACGCTATCTTCGAGGCTGGAAAGCCGGAAGGGATCAAGCCGATCGGTTTGGGAGCACGTGATACACTTCGTCTTGAGATGGGCTTCTGTCTGTATGGAAATGATTTGGATGATACGACTTCTCCGATCGAGGCTGGTTTAGGCTGGATCACGAAGTTCGCCGAGGGTAAGAACTTTACGAATCGTGCGGAATTGGAGCGTCAGAAGAAAGAGGGCGTAACCCGTAAGTTGTGTGCTTTCGAGTTGCAGGAAAAGGGAATTCCCCGTCATGGCTATGAGATCGCCGATGCGGAAGGGAATGTAATTGGCGTGGTTACTTCCGGTACGATGTCTCCGGTATTGAAGAAGGGGATCGGTATGGGATACGTGAAACCTGAGTTTGCGAAAGCTGGTACGGATATCTTTATCAAGGTGCGTAATAAGAACTTGAAGGCTCAAGTGGTAAAGGCTCCTTTCCGTAAATAAGAGATAAGGCTATCTATAAATAGTTCGAAGGCGATGTTCCTCACGGAGCACCGCCTTCCTTATTATAGAAAAGTTGGACATGATTAATATGTTGTTCCCTGGAAAATGTTCGATTGTGAGTACGGAAGTAGGGTACCGGTCATTCTCAAGTTTCTACCGGAGAAGTTCGGGTCTACGGTAACGGTTGCGTTGTTTGTTCCGTTGGTAAGCATCAAGCTAACGGTAGCGGAGATAAACACACCCTGTACGTTCATGTTCAGATAAACATTGCCCTTGTCATCCTGCTTGGTCTGGATATTGGAGGCGCTACCTTGTACGGTGATACCACCTAATCCGTTAGGACCGGGATACGGAGAGTTGGACGCGATCTGGACCATAGCCTGTCCGTCATTCAAAGATACGAAGTTCGTATTTGAATTTACGTAGAATACCTGTCCGTTCATCGGTTGTATGTTGTTAGCCTCCAATACGAATGATTGGTTGTTGATAGCTTGTACAGCGGCGTTAAACTCTTCTTGGCCTTCTACGGCATCTTGTGCCAGACGCTCTTGTTTCTTGATTTCTCTCTCTACTTTTTTGGCTTCCTTTGTTATCGATTTTTGAGCCATTACTTGTGTCATTCCGCACATAGCGACAGCGAGAACGACGATAAAAGATACAATTCTTTTCATACTTGATTTAGTTTTAAAACGGTTTTAAATTGTATAGATTAAACAGCGTCGTCGCGAAAAAGTTCCTGTGACTTATCCTTTTTATAGATACAATAACATTTCCACGGAGTATTTATGTTAAACAGAAATCGTACATTTGTAAATAAAGAACATAATACGATAGAATATGGATAAAGTACGTTTTGGTGTAGTCGGAACCAATTTCATAAGTGATTGGGTAATTGCCGGAGCCCGGCAGGATGAGCGTTTTGAACTGGTAGCTGTATATTCGAGAACTCAGGAGACGGCGGATGCTTTCGCCTCGAAACATAATATACCGTATACGTTTACCTCCTTGGAGGAGATGGCGAAAAGCCCGTTGATCGACGCTGTGTATATTGCCTCCCCGAACTTCCTTCATGCCTCCCAGAGTATTCTTTGCATGAGCTATGGCAAGCATGTTCTTTGCGAGAAACCCTTCGCTTCCAACGCGAAAGAAGTACGTGCGATGATCGAGGCTTCCCGTACATATAATGTCACGTTGATGGAGGCGATGAAGCCTACGCTTACGCCGAACTTTCTTGCCGTGCGAGAGAATCTTGGGCGTGTAGGTACGGTTCGTCGTTATTTCGCCTGCTATTGCCAGTATTCCTCCCGTTATGATAAGTTCAAGGAAGGAATCGTGTTGAACGCTTTCAAGCCGGAGTTGTCTAATGGGGCCATGATGGATATCGGTATTTATACGGTCTATCCGATGGTTGTCTTGTTTGGTCGCCCAAAGAAGATAGACGCCTCGGGCATAGTCCTGTCCTCAGGAGCGGACGGGCAAGGGGCCGTGAATTTCTTGTATGAGGGGATGAACGCCACGGTGCTTTATTCTAAGATCGCCAACTCCGCCTTGCCTACCGAGATACAAGGGGAGGAGGGGAACTTGACCTTGGACCGGATCAATATCATCCGTAAAGTGACGTATTCTCCCCGTTTAGCTCCGGCGATGGGAAAAGGCCCGGAACCGGTTCCGGAAGACCTAAGCGTGGTCGCCGATAAGGATGAGTACTATTATGAGGTAGCGGAATTTATCAACCTCGTCTTGTCTGGCAAGCGGGAGTCAGAAATCAATAGCCTTGATAATTCTTTGATTACATTGGAGATTATCGATGAAGTACGCCGGCAGTTGGGAATTGTGTATCCGGCGGATTGATAACTCTTCGTGATTTTCCTCTTTTTCCATCGGGGTGAAAAACTTTTTCCACCGTGATGAAAAAGCTTTTTCACTACGATGGAAATCCTTTTTCATCACGGAGAAAAAAGGGTTACTTGTATTTTTATTACCTTTGTGTCCTTAATTGTTTAGGATGTACATATATAATTCAATACCCCATATAACGAACACGCTAAATCTGGGAAAGGACCTATTGGAGGTCTTATTTGAGAAAAGAAAATCATTACCGTTTCGCTATGATTATGCGTTGGATATTATCGATGAGAATAAATTGAATATCCTGATCGAGCGTGAGGTGATCCGCAGGAACGGCCCTTATATCGAGATGGATGAGCATTATCTCTCTTTCTATGAGCTGCTTCTGGAGGCGAATGAGGAGATTTCTACCTCGGTGATCGATGAGAATATCCAGTTGGTGTATCAATTGATCGATTATTATGGCAAGGAGGATAACGATTTGCGTAAGCTGGGTTATCTGCGATCGGTCAAGGCGCATTTGCGGAAGATCGGGAAGATCTTGGTACGTAACGTGGTGTCCTTGCAACGGGTGATCGATAATACGTTCAAGAACGAGCCGAGCTATAAGGTGAAGATCGCCAAACTGGAGAATCTGGACGCTAAACGAATCGAGATCAACCGCCTGATCGTGGAAGTGGAGAAGCTGCTGGATCGGGAACGGACTCCCTTTTTCGCCCAAGTCCCGGACGAGGAGCTGTTGACGATCGCCCGTGAGTTGAAGACGGAGTTATTGAGCGCTGGCCATAGCTTGATCCATTCCCAACAGGATATCATTGATTACTTGAACCAGATCCGTACGCAGGTGGGTTTTACCCGTAAGCTGCGTCGTATCAAATATCTGCGGGAGCAGTTTGAGTTACAGGAGAACACGAATGTACGGGAGGTGGTAGATGCGGAGCGTTCCGTGGTATTGGAGGGCGTGCAGCCTACCTTATTCAAGATTTCCATTCCTTATTTGCAAACGGACGAGGCGCTGGATGTTATCTTGAAGGTGGCCGACGGCATACGGCCGGACAAGGTGATCCATCGGCAGGAGCTAGGCGTGATCTCCGCCGAGCAGATGGAGAATCAAGAAGTGGGGGAGGCCGCTATCAATACCCGGAAGATGATGGATGTTTTTAGCCGGACCGGAGGGGATTTGTTCTCTTTCGTGATGGGCTACGAGTATAACCGGGAGATGGATTTCGAGGCGAAGGTTACGTTATTTTGCCGTTTACTCTCCCTCTATGAAAATGAGTTGGAGATAACAGACCGTTTTGGGCATACGGAGCATATAGAATATGCCATTATTCAAAGAACCTAGTTGTAGAGACGGGGCGTGTCCCCTGTGATGAGACGGGGCACGCCCCGTCTCTACAACTGGATAAAATAAAACAACAATAATAAGGATGATAGATAATTTACCGGTACAGACCGCACAGATCTATGATTACCTGTCGAAAGGTAATTTTCTGTGCTCGAATACAAGTGTAAAGGAGTTGAGGACACTCTTCTCGGTCGTAGAAGATAATTTTGAGCGTTTACGTGATTATTTCTCGCATATCAATTTCGTGTTGGAGCAGGGGAATAATTACTTCTACTTCTCCCGCAAGGAGCCCCGGGCTACCTTGGAACAAAAGCTTCAGCGTTTCTTCGCTTGGATCGATATCATGGACTTCTTCTGTACGTATGATACGGCCTTCGGGCCCGGTTTCACCTTCTCGCCGGCGGAGATATTGGTACGTTCCCGTATCGACATGGATCTAGAGATGAAGCTGGACGGGTTGAAAAAACATACCGGAGGCAAGGAGAAACGCAAGGATATCCTCGATACCATCTTGGACAGGATGACGAAAGAGGGCTTTATCGAGTGCGTAAGCGATATGAACGGGACGTGGAAAGTGCTCTCCTCGTGGGACTACCTCACGAAGATGATCCATAGTATTAACATAAAGAACGAAGATGAGATATCTCAATAAAATAGTATTTATAAACAGCGCCGCTATCCGTTACTCGGAAGTACAGCTGGATGGAAATATACATTTAATCGGAACGCAGGGAGTGGGGAAGAGTACGATCCTCCGTGCGATCCTTTTCTTTTACAACGCCGATACGCAGCGGCTCGGAATCCCGGTCGAGAAGAAGTCGTATCAGGATTATTATTTCCCTTATGCCGATTCCTCGATCATCTACGAGGTAGCGAGGGAGGATGGTTGGTTTACGGTACTTAGTTATAAGACGATGAACCGTATCTGCTACCGTTTTATCGCCTCTCCGTACCGGCCGGATCTTTTTATCGACGAGGAGGGAGCGCCTTATCCGTCGGATCGTATCCGCTCGGTGCTCGATAAGAACGGTATCAAATATAGCGGGGCGATCTCCACGTATGAGGAATACCGGAATATCCTCTACGGAAACTCGGATAATAAACGGGATTACTCCTGTTATTCCTTGATGGAGAGCGGCTCGTATCAGAATATCATCCGTACGATCCAGAACGTCTTGCTGAACTCACGCTTGGAGGCGGATTATATCAAGCAGACGATCATCACCTCCTTGAACGAGGCGGATAGCGTGATCGATTTGAGCCGTTACCGGAGCCATCTATCCGGTTTTGAGGCGCAACTGAATGATATCGGTGTTTTCCGTGAGCCGGGCATGGCGCGGAAGGCCGCCGGGATCTCCACCTTGTCGGACGATATCCGTAAGCGGGATTTACGGATCAACGATCTGTGTCGCCAATTACGTGGGGCTTATCTGGAAACGGAGCGTATCTTGCCGGAGTTGTCCCGGAAGATACACGAGCAGGAGGCGGTCAAATCGGATTTCTATAAGCAAAGGGATAAGCTAGACGCTGAATCGAAGAACCGGACAGCCACGATGGAAGGCGAGTTGGCCGTGCTGAAAAACTCCTTGTCAGAGGCGGAAGCGAAACGGGTTTTCTATGCCGGGAAAGATATCCAGACGGCGATGGATCGTTGTAACAAATTGGAGATCTTACAGCAGGAACAGGAATCCTTAGTCGTGGAGAAAGATTTGCTTTCTTCCAAGAATAAAGAAGCCTCGGTCTTGCACGCCAATTTGATCGCTAATCTGAAGAACGAGTTGGCCGGCTTCGAGAACGAGAAACAGAAACAATTACTGGCGGCAGAGACCGAGATCAATGCTCGTCGGGAGGCTCGCCGGGAGTATTATCGACGGCTACGGGAGGAATCGCGCCATGCCGCCTCGGAGGAGAAAGAGCGTTTGTTGGTGGATCGGGAGAAACGTACGACGGAGGTCGCCGCCTTGAAGATGCGTATCAAGACTGCCCGGGGGCAGTCGGGAACCTCGGAGGAATTGGAGGCGGTCAAGGGGCGTCTCGGCAATTACGATGCGAACCGGAAGGACTTGGAGCTGAAGATCCGTGAGCTGAAGTACGAGTTGAACTACCAGACGAAAGAGTTCGAGACCGCCGGGAAGCATCTGGATGAGGATTATCAAAAGCTAGCGGAATCCAACGAGGTGAAGATCGAGGCCCTGAGCGCTAAGCTAACGGAACTGACGGAGTTCTTGGATAACCAGAAAGATAGCTTCTTCAACTGGCTGTCCGAGCATAAGCCCGGCTGGGAGCAGACGATCGGGCAAGTGTGTGACGAGCGTCTGCTTTACGGGAAAGAGTTTACGGCGGAGGTAGGCGAGGGAGATACCTTTTATGGAATCCGCTTCACCTCCGGGATTCACCGGAATGTCAAGACCAAGGAGGATTACTTGACGGAGAAGAAGGAGGCCGAGGAAAAACGTGCCGGAATCCAGCGGTTCATCGCTACGGCGCGGCAGGATTTGGAGGCGGCTAAAGAGAATCTTCGCAAGCAATATCAATCCTCGGTGAAGCCCATCAAGGAGGATATCTATCATGCGGAATATGAGTTGGAACAACTGGCGGTCCGCAAGAAGGAAGACGAGTCTCGTCTGTCGGCCTTACGGGATCAGGCGATCCGTCTCAGGCAGGAGGAGATCCGGCGCTTGGAGGAGGAGTTGAACGCTGCCGAGGCCGTCCTTTCCTCGATCCAGCAGGAGATCGCCACGCTTCAAGGCAAGATGGACCGGGAACTCGCTTCCTTGGATGAGCAAGAGAAAGATGAGTTGGCTGCTTTGGATAAGGAACTCTCCGTTGCGAGGGAAGCTATCTCGGAGGAGATCGTACGCAAGAAAGCGGAGTTGGAAGAGCGCAAATCCGGATATGACAGGGAGCAATTGGATAGCTTGACCGCTAGCGGTGGCGATCCGAAACGTTTGGAGGAGATCCATTCCCGCTTGGCGTATATCGGTGGGGAGATTAAATATATCAACGAGACCAAGGCATTGATTATCGAGTATCTGAAAGATAAACGAGAGATGCTGGATAAGGTACCCGACTGGACGGCGGAGAGCCTGCGCTTGCAGCAGATCATCCACGGGGAACGGGAGGAATTGAAAAAACGTCTGGCGGACGTGAACCGGAGTATCTTCAAGGTAGATGCCGAGTTGAAGGAGCTGAAGGAGGCCAACCGGAAAGCGTTGGAGAACCGGGAGGAATATCACCGCTCTACCCTGTTGGACTGGTTTACCTCTAGGGAATCCATCTTCTCTTCCATGAACCGTACCGATACGGATGGCGATTGCCGTTCCTTGGTACGGGAGATCACGATCCGCATCAGCGAGCAATCCCAGAAACTTTCCGAGCTGCGCAAGGAGATAACCGCCTACACCGGCAATTTCTCCGAGGATAATGTGTTCGCCTTCAAGACGAGCTTCTCGGATGATAAAGAGTATATGGATTTCGCTTGCGACTTGAAGGAGTTTATCGACGAGGATAAGGTCTCGGAATACCAATCGCGTATCAATACCCGCAACTCCGATATCTTCCGGCAGATTACGGCGGACACGAAAAGCATGGTCTCTCAGGAAGGTAATATCCGTGGCGTGGTGGATCAGATCAACGCCGATTTCAAGGAGAAGAACTTCGTGGGGATTATCCAGTGTATCGAGATGCGTATTGATCCGAGCCAGAACAAGATCGTCAATCTGTTGAAGGAGATCAAGCGATTCAACGAGGAATATAGCTGGGATTTGGGGCAGAACCTGTTCGCTTCCTCGGCCGACGATACGGCTACCCGGGAGAAGGCGACGACGTTGCTACGTGAGTTGATCAAGTCGATGGACGCTTATTCCGGCAACTTGATCCGCTTGGCGGACTTCTTCGACCTTAAATTCCGGGTGATCGAGAACCGGAATGATACGGGCTTCGTAGAACGTCTTACGAACGTAGGCTCCGAGGGTACGGATATCTTGGTCAAATCCATGGTGAATATCATGTTGCTGAACGTGTTCAAGCGGAACGCCTCCACGGTATTCTCTGATTTCAAGCTCCATTGCATGATGGATGAGATCGGGAAGCTGCACCCGAACAACGTGGCGGGTATCTTGAAATTTGCCAACGACCGGGATATTCTCTTGATCAATGGTTCGCCGACCGAGCAGGATGCTCTGTCCTATAAGCACATCTATAAACTGGAGAAGGATACGGATAGCTTCACCCGGATTCGCAGGGTGATTACGCAGTTCGATTAGTTACGATCTATGTTAGGGCCTCGGTTGATACGGGTGAGAGACGAGGCTCTCTCATAGGTCATAGATTAGGCTCTCTTATAGGGGTAGGTGTCTCGTCTATGGCCCATAAGAGAGCCTCGTCTATGACTATACCATTGAAAAAATGTTAAAGCCCTGCGATCTCATCCAGCCAAAGCGTAGCCATTGCGTCGCTCGGCATTCGCCAGTCTCCACGTGGGGAGAGGCTGATGGAACCTACTTTCGGGCCGTCCGGCAGGCAACTGCGCTTGAACTGTTGCTGGAAGAAGCGGCGGAAGAAGGTATGGAGCCATTTCTTGAGGGTGGCATCGTCGTAGGTTTCCCCGAATGCCCGCTTCGCCAAGAAATAAATCTTCGCGGGTGGGGCTCCGAAGCGTAAGAAGTGATAGAGGAAGAAATCGTGCAGCTCGTACGGGCCTACCAAATCCTCTGTCTTCTGCTTGATATTCCCATGCTCGTCGGCGGGAATCAATTCCGGGCTGATCGGAGTGTCTACTATATCTAATAACGTGGCGCGGGAAGCCTCGTCTACCTTGTTATTGGCCACCCATTCCACCAGATATTTAACCAATGTCTTGGGAATGCTACCGTTGACGCCGTACATAGACATATGGTCGCCATTGTAAGTAGCCCAGCCCAAGGCAAGCTCCGAGAGGTCTCCCGTACCGATCACAAGGCCGTTCTCTTGGTTTGCTACGTCCATAAGAAGTTGGGTACGCTCGCGGGCTTGGCTGTTCTCGTACGTCACGTCATGTACATGGATGTCGTGATTGATATCCTTGAAGTGTTGGATGCAAGCCTCCTTGATGGAGATCTCCCGGAGGGTCACGCCAAGGGAGCGTATCAAGTCGCAGGCATTGGTATAGGTACGATCCGTCGTTCCGAAGCCGGGCATGGTGATGCCGATGATCTTATCCCGTGGGATCTTCAAGGCATCGAAGGTCATGACGGTGACCAGTAGGGCCAAGGTGGAATCCAGTCCCCCAGAGATGCCTACGACGGCGGTTTGGGCGTGGGCATGGAGGACACGCTTGGCGAGTCCCGCTACCTGTATATGGAATATTTCCTCGCAACGTTCTTTCAAGGCATCGCCGGAAGGGGTAAAGGGATGCGGGTCGATTGCCCGGGTCAAATCCAGTGTCCGGTTGGGAAGGCTGAATGAGACTACGGTGCCGTTATCCATGTTATGGTTGAGATAACCCTGCATGAAACTGGTGTTGATCCGTCGGTCGTTCTGTAAGTTCTGGATATCGATCTCGCTGATAACGAGTTGCTCCTCCATGGAGAAACGCTCGGATTCCCTTAACAACGTGCCGTTCTCCGCTATGATACCGTTTCCCGCGAATACGAGGTCGGTACTGGATTCCCCGAAACCGGCGGAAGCGTAGACGTATCCGGCGATACAACGTGCGGATTGCTGGCAGATCAAGGATCGTAAGTAAGCATGCTTACCGATCAACTCGTTGCTGGCGGATAGATTGAATATCAAGTTCGCCCCCTGCATGGCTAGCTCGGAGCTGGGAGGGATGGGAACCCAAAGATCCTCGCAGATCTCGATACCCACACGTACCTCATCGTACTCGAAGATCAGGTAGCAATCCAGCGGCACTTCCCGGTTACCGATCGTGATCATGGATTGCTGTAGGTGTGAAGAGGCCGTGAACCAACGCTCTTCTTGGAACTCCTTGTAGCTGGGCAGGTAACTTTTGGGCACTACCCCCAATATCTCGCCCCGTTGGAAAGCGACGGCGGCGTTTATCAGTTGGCTTCCGCTGACAAGCGGGCAACCTACGATCGTTAGTAAATCCAGATCGGCGGTGTTGTTCACTAAATCCAGCAAGGCTTTCTCGGCGTTTCTGAGTAAGGTCTCTTGCGAGAACAAATCCATGCAAGTATAAGACGTAACCGATAATTCGGGGAAGGCGATGATCTGGACCTCTTTTTGGGACGCTTGGCGCATCAATCCCTCGATCTGTTGAATATTATAAAAGCAGTCAGCCACTTTAACCTGTGGTACGGCTGCCGCTACTTTGACGAATCCGTAATTCATATTTGTTATTGTTTATCTGATAGATGTTCTTAATTTATCGGGGTTTTGACGACAGTCCCACAACAATACGATACGTATGGAACGTTTTCCTTCTTGGGTATATATAAGTTTATGATGTCCCTCGATCAAGGAGCGATATTCCTTGTCCCTATCGGCGAAAGTCTCTTCTATAGTACCAATAAGAGGATTGTTCTTGATCCGGATACAATTCTTCTCTAACTTATCGATAAAGTTGAGAGCAGCTTGTTTCCCAAAATGCTTTAAACAGTAGGCTATGGCTAAATCAGCTTGTCTTTTCGCACGGGGTGCCCAGATTACTTTAGCTTGTTTCTCCATGTCTCAAAGAATTGGTGCATATCATCCTCATTAATGCCTTTACCTTCTTCTAGCTCCTGTTCGGCTATATCTATTTCCCTATTGGCTTCTTTCAAACTGAATGAAATGGGAGATGCTGCATTCGCCTTGGACATAATTCGTTTCATATATTTCTCGATCTTTAGGACCGTTTCCATATCGTCTATTTTATTGAGATACCTCTCGATAAAGCTTTCTCTCCATTGTTGTAACTCTATTGTCGTCATATCAATTTCCCTCCTATATATTTATGCCCCAAAGGTATGTATTTTGTATGGGATAAAAAAGAAGGAGAGGCATACTTCGCAGCATCCTCTCCTTGTAAACACAAAACAATCAACAAAAAACTACTGTCTGAATAAGACTATCTGATGAATAAAAGCTCACGGTATTTCGGCAAGGTCCATATCTGGTCATCGACAACCAGTTCCAACTTGTCGATATGGTAACGGATGGCTTCCATCATCGGGACGATCTGGTCGTGGTAAGCGATCGCCTTCTCCCGCTCGCTCTCGATCTTGTTGGCTATCTTGCGGGCGTTGACCATCTCGTCCACTTTTTCCTTGATGAAGATCGTGCGGTTCGCTATATCCTCGATGATCTCCATGTTCTTGGAGGATAGATGGGCGGCTTTATCGGCGGGGAATAATTCACGCATCTTATATACGTTGTCGATCAAGGAAGACTGGTATTTGGTGGCCATCGGGATGATATGGTTCATTGTCAGGTCGCCTAATACACGGGCCTCGATCTGGATCTTCTTCGTGTACATCTCCCATTTGACCTCGTTGCGAGCCTCCAGCTCCTTGCGGGTCATGACTCCTGTGGATTCGAACATGCGGACACTGCTATCTTTCAAATAAGCGTCGAAGATCAAAGGCACGCTGGTCTCGCAATCCAAGCCCCGGCGTGCGGCCTCGGCCTTCCATTCCTCGCTGTAGCCATTGCCGTCGAAATGGATCGCCTTGCATTCCTTGATATCCTTGCGGATTACCTCGATGATAGCGGCGAACTTATCCTTTCCGGTGGCTATCTTAGCGTCTACCTCGGCCTTGAACTGCCTCAACTGATCCGCTACGGCGGCGTTCAATACCAGCATGGCGGCGGCGCAGTTCGCGGAGGAACCTACGGCACGGAACTCGAAACGATTACCGGTGAAGGCGAAAGGGGAGGTACGGTTACGATCCGTGTTATCGATCAATAACTCGGGGATACGGGCGATATCGAGTTTCATGCCTTGCTTTCCCGCTAGGTTGAAATCTTCCGTATCGCTGTTCTCCAGATGTTCCAAAACCTTGGACAACTGTGTCCCTAAGAAGCTGGAGATGATCGCTGGGGGAGCCTCGTTCGCTCCCAGACGATGGGCGTTGGTCGCGCTGGAGATGCTGGCCTTCAGCAATGCGTTATGGGTGTACACGGCTTTCAGTACGTTGACCACGAAGGTCACGAAGCGCAGGTTGTCTTCTGGCGTCTTACCCGGTCCCATCAAAAGGATTCCGGTATCGGTTCCCAGCGACCAGTTATTGTGCTTGCCGGAACCGTTCACGCCTTTGAACGGTTTCTCGTGCAACAGGACACGGAACCCATGTTTGCGGGAGATCTTGCGCATTAGGGCCATGATCAGTAAGTTATGGTCATTGGCGAGGTTGCATTCCTCGAAGATGGGAGCCAGCTCGAATTGGTTCGGGGCGACCTCGTTATGGCGGGTCTTTACGGGAATGCCGAGCCTCAATGCCTCTACCTCGAGGTCTTTCATGAATTCCATGACACGGGTGGGGATGGCTCCGAAGTAATGATCCTCCAACTGTTGGTTCTTCGAGCTCTCGTGCCCCATCAGAGTACGGCCGGTCATCAACAGATCGGGACGTGCGGCGTATAGGCCCTCGTCTACTAGGAAGTATTCCTGTTCCCAGCCGAGGTAGGCGTATACTTTCTTCACGTCCGGGTTGAAATAGTGACAGACATCGACTGCCGCTTTGTTTACGGCTTCCAAGGCTTTCAGTAGGGGGGCTTTGTAGTCGAGGGATTCGCCCGTGTAAGCGATGAAGATCGTTGGGATGCAGAGGGTGTCGCCTACGATAAAAGCGGGGGAGGAAGGGTCCCAAGCCGAGTAGCCACGGGCCTCGAACGTATTTCGGATACCGCCGTTCGGGAAACTGGAGGCGTCCGGCTCTTGCTGGATCAGTAGTTTCCCCTCGAACTCCTCAAGTACGCCGCCTTTGCCATCATGCTCGATGAAAGCGTCGTGCTTCTCGGCGGTACCTTCCGTCAAGGGATGGAACCAGTGGGTGTAGTGGGTAGCGCCTTTTTCCATCGCCCATTTCTTCATGCCGGAGGCCACGGCGTTCGCTGTCTCACGGTCTAGCGGGGTACCGTTGTCGATGGAGTCCACCAGTCTCTCGTACGCTCTCTCTGGAAGATATTTGAACATCTTCTCACGGTTGAATACCAATTCTCCGTAATACTCGGAAGGTCTCTCGGCGGGAGTGGCTAGCTCGGTCGCTTTCTTCTCGAACGCCGATTCTACGACTCTAAATCTTAACTTTGACATAATACCTGATGATTATTGTTGTTTATAGTAAATGACTTATCTTAGCCACTTCCTCAGCCTAGCCATGGCCTCTAGGGTGTCATCCCTGTCGCCGAAAGCGGTGAGGCGTAGATAACCTTCCCCGCTCGGCCCGAATCCCACTCCGGGGGTTCCGACTATCTTGACTTCATAAAGCAGTTTGTCAAAGAATTTCCATGAGGAGAGGCCGTCTGGGGTCTTTAGCCAGAGGTATGGGGCGTTATCGCCTCCGTACACCGTGAGACCGCAGTTTTGCAGGCCCTCTTTCATGATCTTCGCGTTTGTCATATAATAATTGATAGTAGCTGTCACTTGCTGTTTCCCGGCGGTGGAATAAACCGCCTCCGCACCCCGTTGGGTTATGTAGCTGGTTCCGTTGAATTTCGTGCATTGGCGACGGTTCCATAATTTATTCAACTGTACCCGTTGCCCGTCCAGCGTGAAGGCGTTCAGCTCCTTCGGAACGACCGTGTATCCGCAACGTATCCCCGTGAACCCGGCGGTTTTAGAGAAGCTCCGGAATTCGATGGCTACCTTCTTCGCTCCTTTGATCTCGTAGATAGAGTGGGGGATATTCGGGTCCTGTATATAAGCTTCGTAAGCGGAGTCGTACATGATAAGCACGTCGTTGGCAAGGGCATAGTTTACCCATTTCTTCAATTCGTCCTTAGTCAAGGTCGTTCCGGTCGGGTTATTGGGATAGCAGAGGTAAAGGATGTCCACCCTGCGACTGGGCAGATCCGGTACGAAGTTGTTTTCCTCCGTGCAAGGGATGTATACGACATCGCTCCATTTCCCGTTTTCCAATACCCCGGTGCGTCCGCTCATTACGTTCGAGTCGATGTAGGCCGGATATACGGGGTCTGTCACCCCGATACTATTGTCGTGGCGGAGCATGTCACCTATATTTCCACAATCGCTTTTCGCCCCGTCGCTGATGAATACCTCGCTCGGCTCAATAAAGACTCCCCGGCTGGCATAATCGTTTTTAATGATAGCGTCGATTAGGAAAGGATATCCCTGCTCGGGGCCATATCCGTGGAATGTATCCTTGCTCGCCATTTCTTCCACGGCTTTATGCATCGCCTCGATAACGGCGGGGGCAAGTGGTTGCGTAACGTCACCAATACCCATTCGAATGATCTTATCCTTGGGATGGGTAACCTTGAAGCTGTTTACCTTTTTCGCGATGTCGGAGAAAAGGTAATTGTTCTGTAGTTTCAGGAAATGTTCATTAATTAGTGCCATACTCAGTTCTTTTGTTTTTATGTTGTTGTTTTCGTTGTTTTGTCTCGTTCCCCGTGTCAGACTTTTATGAATCCCTCGAACACGTTGACCGCTCCGCCGGTCATAAAGACCTTACCGCTCCGCTCGTCCCACTCGATGGTTAAAGGGCCCCCATCCATGATGACCTTCGTCTTTCGCTTTGTCTTCCCACGTACGACGCCGGCCACGGCGGTGGCGCAAGCTCCGGTTCCGCAGGCTTGGGTGATGCCGGAACCTCGTTCCCACACCCTCATCCGTACCTCGTCCGGTTTTAGCACCTGCACGAACTCCACGTTTGTCCGGTCCGGAAAAAGCGGGAGGCATTCCAGTAACGGGCCTACGCTTGCCAGATCGACCTTGTCCATCTCGTCCACGAAGATAACCAAGTGAGGATTTCCCATAGAGATGACGGTGCCGGTGTAAATTTCTCCTCCAGCCTCAACCTCCAAGGCGATCTCGCCTACGGCAGGCATTCCCATATCTACCGTGACCTCGGTGACCTCTTCACGCTCTATTTTCAATTGTAGCTCTTTGATACCTGATAAGGTCTCTAAGGTAACCTTGTTCTTTTGCGTTAGGCCGGCCTCATAGACATATTTGCCAATACATCTGGATGCGTTTCCGCACATCATCGCCTCGGAGCCGTCCGCATTATAGATATGCATGCTGAAATCCGCGATGTCTGAAGAACCTATCAAGACCAAACCATCAGATCCTATGCCTGTGTGCGGCTTGCTCCATGCGATAGATAATTCCTCGGGGTTGTCTATCGGATAGACCATCGTGTTTACATAGATGTAATCATTTCCGGCACCGTGCATCTTTGTGAATCTGATTGATTTTGTCATTTTGATGATATTATTCTTTATATTATTTCTTTTTGTTTTATTGTAATGCAAATATATAACGTTTTGATAAGTATATAACAGGTGAGAGGCTCGAATGTTTTATAAATATGAGGTTTGTAATAGATTGAAGTTATAATATATGCTTTTAGTTATAAATGATAATTAGAAGTGTGCGTTTTGGTTTTATATCGTAATATATGCTTTGTGAATATGGGTTGCTGTAACTGTAAGTAAAAAAGCTATATATCTATCTATTTGCTTAAAATAAGTCTGTTTGTCTGACGAGCCTCTTTTTCAAGAAGCCTCAACTAGGGATAGATAATGGGTGAAAATACGTATTTAACCACTGATTTCTACGTAAAAGGTCATGTTTTGTCACACGAAAGGTCGCGTTGGGCGACGCAAGTAGTGGCGTTAGCCAACGCGATAGGTCGCGTAAGGCGATACATATAGTCGCGTCGGGCGATACAACCGTATGAAATGCCTCTTTTATCCGTATAAAAAACATGTTTTGACCCGTATAAATGTGAACTAGCATGAATTATTTTTCTAGAACAAAAGGTCGTATTTGGCTAATATATTACTAAACAATCATTTGCTAATATTTTTTCTCATATTTAGGGACGAGAAGTACATCTGGCCAGAAAAATCAACTCTCCGGGAGTTTGGTTTACAAATTGACAAAAAGAAAGGAGCTACTCGGTTTTGTTTCCGGATAGCTCCTTTTTTCAGATTAACTAATTATCTAGATAATTTATTTTACGAACTTAACAGTTGTCTTATGAGCAGATCTCAAGAGCTTAGACTGATCGATTGAGATCATATAAATGCCGTTCGGCATATTCGGAGTGCTGATGTATTGCTCATCGCTAGTGATGATACCCGTAGAAACAACTTTACCTACCATATTAACGATTACATAATTACCCTTACCATTCTTTACATAAAGACCGCTAGCGGTTGTAGATACCGTAACCTCTTGAACCTCGTCACTGATAGTCTCGTTATCGGTGATGATACCCATAGCGTCAGATGTAATATATAATGTCGCCATGCGGACATTTTCTTTAACGCCATCGCCATTAGGATCAACAGCAGGACTAAAGTCTACCGTAATCTTAGTATCATTTGTAGGAGCCGTAGCCTTGATATTCATGACTTTTTCTTTACTGCTTCCTTTCAAGAAGTTGACATCTACGATCATCTTTGTATCTTTTAAGCTCGTAGCTTCAACTTTTGTCGTTGCGTCGATTTCCATTACACGAATAATATCTTCTTTTTTAGCTTCGTAAATAGAATCGATTGTAATAGTGTAATTGGTTTCTGCGCTTGCTTTAAGATTACTAACGACACCATTAACAAGAGAGGACATAATAGAATTGATTGCTGTGCTCATTGTTGCTGGCATTGTAACGATCTGTTTAGACATTGGAGTCCAAGCTGTATTTACGTCAGCACGTACTGAATCTGTTGTCGTTAAAACTAGATTTGCTCCAGATACGCCAATTGTCGGAGTTAACTTCTTATATCCTTTGATTTTGCTAGATGCAGCATCATATGAAGTCAAGACAATAGAATCAGCGGGCATGCCTGTTGTTGATTTCAAGTTTGCATATACGACGGCGTCACCCATTGGCAATTTTGCGTTAGGTGCTTGTAGAGGTTTACCGAATAAGCTAGCCTTGATAGTACTTTCTGTCATCAACTTTGTCATATCAAGAGATATTTGGAAGTTCGGGACTTGAGCTAACGTTGCAGCTAGACTACGTAAATTATCTTCTAAAGTAATCGTATAATCAATCGTACCAGAGCTATTTGCTGTTTCTGTTAGGCTTATCAATTTTCCATCTTTAAGCGGGAAATTAGGGATCATGCTACCCACGGTACCTAACCAACCTAATTTCAATTCTACGGATAAGCTGTTGAAAGGAAGAATGGTTCCTTTGTTCCCGGTCTTGATTAATACCGATAATAAATTTGTGGGTTTACCCGTTTCTGCGTCAACTAAAGCAGCTGCGGATACATCAATTTTCTCTGGTAAATCAATTTTTACGGATTGTCCGTTAAGTGAAACGTTATATTCTTTATAATCACTGAATGTCAGTTTTACGTCATTAACGATCCCTGCGATGAAATCACCCATTCCCGGTGCTATCGCAGAAAAATCCATAGAACTAAGATCCAATTTTAAACTATCAGGAGTAACCGAGATTGGATTTAATTGATCTGCACGTAGGCTTGATACTTGAGGCAAAAATAAAGGGGAATTAATTATGCTTTCGATATTAGGATTTGTGAGAGACATGAAATCAACTCCACTGATTTGCTTTACTTGATCAAAAACGGCAGGAACAATAACTTTAACAACAGCAGCCTTTTCTTTATCTGTTAATTGTTTTTGTTGTTGTGCCATCACTGGGGTGGTAGCCATGAATGTAGCGGCTGCCAAACTAATGCATGTAAAGATTTTCTTCATATAAATTTGTTTTAAAGTGTTTTATGACTCTAGCTGGCAAAGTTATTATAAAAATTAAATGCACCAGCGTTTATTATTCATAAAAGTTGGTGCATTTTGCTACTAAAGAAAAGAAATATTCGTCAATAAGCGGATTCATGTACGTCTTTTATGGCCCTGCCACTTGGCTCGTTCATGTTTTTGAAAGCCGAGTCCCAAGCTAAAGCCTCTGCGGTAGAACATGCTACGCTAGGAATGGAAGGTACGCTTCTCGCTGCGCTTTCGCTGGGGAAATGCTCTTCAAAGATGGAGCGGTAATAATACTCTTCCTTGTTTTGGGGTGGATTGATTGGGAATCGTTTGGCGGCATTCGCCATCTCTTCATCAGTGACCGACTCGGAGGTTATTTTCTTTAATGTATCGATCCAGCCATAGCCTACCCCATCCGAGAATTGCTCTTTTTGCCGCCAAGCGATCTCCTTGGGCAAGCTGTCGGAAAATGCTTCTCGAAGTATCTTCTTCTCGATGGTCGTACCCGGGCACATCTTTGCCGCCGGATTCAGACGCATGGCCACATCAAGAAACTCTTTATCCAAGAACGGCACTCGTCCTTCTACGCCCCATGCGCAAAGGCTTTTGTTCGCACGCAAGCAATCATATAAATACAATTTGCTTAATTTACGCAGGGTCTCTTCATGGAAAGCCTGTGCATTCGGGGCCTTATGGAAATATAAATATCCCCCGAATACCTCGTCCGCACCCTCGCCGCTTAGTACCATCTTGATACCCATGCTCCGGATCACACGGGCCAATAAATACATGGGGGTAGAGGCTCGGACGGTAGTGACATCATAGGTCTCGATATGATAAATGACATCTCGTAAAGCGTCCAATCCTTCTTGTATCGTATAATGGATCTCATGATGAACCGTACCGATCGCATCCGCTACTTTACGGGCGGCGAGCAAGTCCGGGGCATCTTTCAATCCGATGGCGAACGAGTGGAGTTGAGGCCACCATGCGTCCGCTTTCCCATTGGTCTCGATGCGTTTCGCCGCGTATTTCTTGGCGATAGCGGAGGTGATGGAGGAATCCAGACCTCCGGATAGAAGGACGCCATAAGGGACATCGCTCATCAGTTGGCGTTTGACGGCGGCTTCCAGCGCATCGTGAAGTTGTTGTACGTCGGTAGGATTATCTTTCACGTTGGCATAATCCATCCAGTCACGGGTGTACCATCTCGTGAGTTTACGGTCTTCGCTATAGAAATAATGACCGGGGAGGAACGGCTCGTAATGAGTGGCGAAGCCTTCAAGTCCTTTTAACTCAGAAGATACCATCAAGTGTCCCTCGTCATCGTATCCGATGTAGAGCGGGATCACGCCGATCGGGTCACGGGCGATCAAGTAAACCCCTTTCTCCTCGTCATAGAGAGCGAAGGCGAAAATACCATTGAGATCCTCGATGAAATCAATCCCTTTCTTCTTGTATAAGGCGAGGATCACCTCGCAATCGGAGCCGGTTTGGAACTCGTAATCGCCTTTTAACCGTTCTCGTAATTCCTGATGGTTGTAGATCTCTCCGTTGACGCAGAGGATGAGTTTGCCGTCGGGGCTGACCAAAGGCTGCCCTCCGGAGGCAGGGTCTACGATGGAAAGGCGTTCATGGGCTAAGATAGCGGTTTTGCCTTGGTAGATACCACTCCAGTCCGGCCCCCGGTGACGGATTCGTTTACTCATTAATAACGCTTGTTTACGCAGGGCTTGCGCTCCGTCGTGTATATTGAATATCGCTGTTATACCACACATGATCATTAAAAATTGAAAGTTGAAAATTAGTTGGTTTGTAAGAAACGGTCGATGGATCGGGCGACATTACGGCCGGAGGCCATCGCTTTTACGACTAGGCTCGCTCCGCTGACAGCGTCTCCGCAGGCAAATAGGTTGCTGTTGGCGGTATATCCGGCGTTGTCTACGGCGATGTTATCGCGGTTGTCGGTAGCCAATCGCAGTTCTTTGATCAATCCTTCTTGCTCCGGATGCAGGAAGCCCATGGCGAGGAAAACCAGATCGGCCTCGATGATCTCTTTCTTGCCGGTCAGCCTCATCTGCGGACGGCCTCTGTCTGGGGAGGGAACCCATTCGACTTCTTCTACCTCAACCCCTATCAGGTTGTTTTTCTCTCCGATAAAACGGTTAGAGGTTAGGTTCCACCGGCGGATACAACCTTCCTCATGGCTGCTGCTGGTTTTCAGTACTTGGGGATACATGGGCCAAGGTGTCGCCGGATTCTGTCCGACGGGTGGCTGGGGCATGATCTCGATCTGGGTGACACAGGCCGCCCCATGACGGTTCGCTGTCCCTACACAATCGCTACCCGTATCACCTCCGCCAATCACTAAGACTTTCTTGCCTTTGCAATTGATCTGGCTTTTGGGCGGGATGGGGATGCCTTCTAAGATCCGGTTCTGCTGGCTTAATAACTCCAAGGCGAAATGTACGCCTCTTAAATGACGTCCCTCGATAGATAGATCCCGGGGAACCTCGGCGCCGATCGCTACGCAAACAGCGTCGAAATCTTTCACTACATCTTTCGCTAATATCTCTTTGCCGACCATCGTGTTTACACGGAAAAGAATCCCTTCTTGCTCCATGATACGGATACGGCGATCGATAATGTGCTTGCCTAGCTTGAAATTGGGGATGCCGAAGCGTAGCAAGCCGCCCGGTAACTCATCTTTCTCGAATACGGTGACTTCATATCCTTTCCGGTTCAATTGGTTCGCTACGGTCAATCCGGCGGGACCGCTACCGATCACGGCTACCTTTTTCCCGTTGCGTACCGGTTGGATAGGCTGTACGTATCCTTCCCAGAAAGCGGCTTCCACGATAGCCGCCTCGTTCTCACGGATCGTGACAGGTTCGTCGCAGCTAAGTTTCAGTACGCAGCTTTTCTCGCAGAGGGCGGGGCAGACACGTCCCGTGAACTCCGGGAAGTCGTCGGTCTGCTCCAATACGTGATATGCCTCTTTGTAACGGCCTTTGTATAACAAATCTTGCCATTCGGGTTGCTTGTTACCCAGCGGGCAGGCCCAGTGGCAGAAGGGTACGCCACAATCCATGCAGCGGGAGGCCTGCGTACGGCGGTCGCCGCTGTTCAAGGTCTGTTCTACCTCGCTGAAATCATCTATACGTTCGTGGACGGGACGATAGCCCGCCTCTTGTCTATGTATCGTTAGAAATGCTCTTGGGTTTCCCATAGTTCTCTTGTTTTTGTGTAAATATTTAGTAGTCTTTCTGCATCTCCGCGATCTTGCGTTGGAGTTTGCGCATCTGTTCCTCTTGGAGTACTTTCTTGTATTCGATCGGGACGATCTGGATGAACTCATCCACGTACTTGTTCCAGTTATCGAGCATTAATCCGGCCAGATGGCTACCGGTATGATGATAATGCTTGCGGATCAATTCATGAAGTTCCTTCCGTGAGGTGCTATCCTCGATCAAGGAAAGCTCTACCATTTCCATGTTGCAATAATAATCGAAATCACCATTCTTGTTCCATACGTAAGCGACACCGCCACTCATTCCGGCGGCGAAGTTCCGGCCTGTATTGCCTAAGACGACAACCCGGCCTCCGGTCATGTACTCGCAACAGTGGTCGCCTACACCTTCCACGACAGCGATCGCCCCGGAGTTTCGCACGCAGAAACGCTCTCCGACCCGGCCGTTGATATAAACCTCACCACTGGTAGCTCCATATAATAAGGTATTACCGGCTATCGTATTGTCTTCCGCTATAAAGGTGGAGCGTACCGGAGGCATTAAACTGATGTGTCCGCCACTCAATCCTTTTCCGAGATAGTCGTTCGCCTCGCCTTCCAACCGGAAATGTACGCCGTGAGCCAGAAAGGCTCCGAAGCTCTGGCCCGCCGCCCCCTTGAACTTGATATGCAGGGTGTTCTCCGGTAACCCGATGTTCCCGTACCGCTTGGCGATCTCGCCGGAAAGCATGGCTCCTACGGAACGATCGGTGTTGGCTATCGCGTAATCCAACGATACTTCCTGTCCGGATTCGATGGCGGCCTTTGCGTGACGGATTATATCCACATCTTTCACGTTGTCGATCGCATGGAGTTGACGGGTGACATGATGGATGGCCTGCGTGGCGGCTTGTTCCGGTAGATGGATCAAGCGGCTGAGATCCAATAGATCATGTTTCTCGATATGATCAGAAGGTTTACGCATGAGTAAGTCCGTACGGCCAATGATATCGTCTAGTTTCGTATAGCCTAGCTCTGCCAGATATTCTCGAACTTCACGGGCGAGGAAGGTGAAGAAATTCACCAAATATTCGTGTCGGCCATGAAAGCGTTTACGTAATTCCTCATCTTGGGTAGCGACACCTACCGGACACGTGTTCATATGGCATTTACGCATCATCACACAGCCTAAGACGATCAAGGCGGAGGTGGCGAATCCAAACTCCTCGGCACCCAGCATCGCCATCAATACGATATCCCGTCCGGTTTTCAACTGTCCGTCTGTTTGCAAGCGGACTTGTCCCCGGAGGCCGTTCATCACGAGCGTCTGTTGAGTCTCGGATAGTCCTAGCTCGGGTGGGATTCCGGCGTAACGGATAGAGCTTATCGGGGAAGCCCCCGTTCCTCCTTCTGCCCCGGAGATCACGATCCGGTCCGCTTTTGCCTTGGCTACGCCGGCGGCGATGGTTCCCACGCCACTCTCGGATACGAGTTTCACACTGATCTCGGCTTGAGGGTTCACGTTCTTCAGATCGAAGATCAATTGCGCCAAGTCCTCGATCGAGTAAATATCGTGGTGAGGTGGGGGAGAGATCAGAGAGATACCCGGGATCGAGTGACGGGTTCTCGCTATGATATCGTTCACCTTATAGCCGGGAAGCTGTCCTCCTTCGCCCGGTTTCGCTCCTTGGGCGACCTTGATCTGGATCTCGTCGGCGTTTACCAGATATTCCGTGGTCACGCCGAAGCGTCCGGAGGCTACTTGCTTGATGGCGGAGCGGAGCGATAACCCGTCCTCACGGGGGATGAAACGGGCCGAGTCCTCACCACCCTCGCCCGTGTTACTGCGTCCGTGTATCTTGTTCATGGCTATAGCTATCGTCTCGTGCGCTTCCCGGCTGATAGAACCGAAGCTCATCGCTCCCGTGACAAAGCGACGCATGATTGCTTCTTCCGGCTCTACCTGCTCCAAGGGGATCGGGGTGCGTCGCTTGAAGGTCAGGAAGTCACGCAAGAATATGGGGCTTTCCTTCTCATCGACCGTATGGGAATATTCCTTGAATTTCTTGTAGCTCCCCAAGCGGGTAGCCAGTTGAAGCATGGAAATGGTGTCCGGGTTCCAAGCGTGTTTCTCGCCATCCTTGCGGAAGGAATAAATGCCTTTATGTTCCAATAAAGAATCCGTGGGGTGGGAGAATGCGTCATTGTGCATGGCGATCGCATCTGCCGCTATCTCTTCCAAGCGGATACCACCGATGTTGCTGGTGGTTCCCCCGAAGTAAGTATCTGCCAGATCCCGGCTTAGGCCGATCGCCTCGAAAAGCTTTGCTCCCCGGTAACTGCGGATCGTGCTGATCCCCATCTTGCTCATAACCTTGAATAAACCCTTGCAAATGGCTTTTACGTAATTCTTCTCGGCAGTCTCGTAATTCAATTGTATCTCTTGCCTGTCTACTAGATCATCCAAGATAGCGAAAGCCATATAAGGGTTGATGGCACTGGCTCCGTAGCCTAGTAAGAGGGCGGCGTGCATTACCTCACGCATCTCGCCGGTTTCCACTACCAGCGCTGTTTGCACCCTTTTCTGCACGGAGATCAGATGGTGATGTACGGCGCTTACCGCTAACAGGGAGGGGATCACCGCTTTTTTCTTATCTACGTTCCTGTCGCTTAGGATGATATAGTTAACGCCATCGGTGACGGATTGCTCCGCTTGCTTACATAATTCGTCCAAGGCAGCTTTCAGTCCTGCGCATCCTTTCTCTACGTCAAACAAAGTGGGGAGCTTAACACTTTTAAAGCCCTTATACCGGATGTTACACAGGAGATCCAGTTGTGTATTGGTCAAGATCGGATGGTTCAGCCGAACCATTTTACAGTGGCTCTCGGTTGGAACTAAGATATTGCTTCCCACGGCCCCGATATACTCGGTCAGGCTCATGACGAGTTCCTCGCGGATCGGGTCGATCGGCGGGTTGGTTACTTGGGCGAATTGTTGGCGGAAATAATTATAGAGGATTTGCGGACGGGCGGATAATATGGCCAGTGGCGTATCGTTGCCCATGGAGCCGACCGGTTCCGCCCCTCCCGTGCACATCGGTATGATGATACGTTCGATATCCTCACGGCTGTATCCGAACGTACGCAGTAGCTTGTCGTATCCCTCTACCTTATGAGGGATCTTACGGCCGGATTTCAACTCGTCTAATTCCACCCGATTTTTCTCCAGCCAAGTACGGTAGGGCTGGGCGTTCGCCAGTTGTTCCTTCAGCTCGCTATCGTAATAAATCTCGCCTTTCTCGGTATCGATGAGTAAGATCTTTCCGGGTTGCAGACGGCCTTTTTCCTTGATCTCGTTAGGCTCGAAATCCATGACGCCGACTTCGGAGGCCACGACCATCATGTCATGTTTCGTGATCAGGTAGCGGGCGGGGCGGAGACCGTTACGGTCTAGCATGCCTCCGGCGTAGCGTCCGTCGCTAAAGAGCAGGGCGGCAGGCCCGTCCCACGGTTCCATCAAGATGGAGTGATATTCGTAGAAAGCCTTTAGGTCTTCGGAGATCGGGTTCTTCTCGTTGAAACTCTCCGGTACCAGCATCGCCATGGCATGCGGCAGGCTCATCCCGGAGGCCACGAAGAATTCCAATACGTTATCCAGTGAGGCACTGTCACTCATGCCCGGCTGGATGATCGGGCGTATATCGTTGATATCCGGGATTCTGGGGGAGGATAGTACGCTCTCCCGGGCCTCCATCCATCCCCGGTTGCCCCGTATCGTGTTTATTTCCCCGTTATGTGCCAGTAGGCGGAAAGGTTGCGCCAGACTCCAAGTGGGGAAGGTGTTGGTACTGAAGCGTGAATGTACCAATGCCAGTCCGCTAGTGAAATAAGGTTGCGTCAGGTCCGGAAAGTAATGGCGTAGCTGCATGGATTCCAGCATGCCTTTGTAAACGATGTTTTTGGTGGAAAGAGACGCTATATAGAAATCATCCTTGGCCGGAAGGTCGGTGGCCGATACCCTTTTCTCGACCCGCTTACGTATGAGGTATAGCTTTAGTTCCAGCTCTTGCTGATCGTTACAGCCGATGATGAATATCTGCTTGATATCAGGTTCGGTCGCTTGTGCGTCCTTTCCCAAGATTTCCGTATGAACGGGAACTTTGCGTAAGTGCATCAAGGTTAATCCCTCTTTCTCGATCTCTTCGATGAGGATACTGAGGATGCTTGCTTGCTGTTCCTCGTCTTTGGGGAGGAAGATTAGTCCGGTGCCATATTTGCCTTTTTCGGGAACCGGAATTCCTTGCAGGAGGATGAACTCATGCGGGATCTGTAATAAGATTCCCGCTCCGTCACCCGTTTTGTTATCGGCTCCCTCGGCGCCTCGGTGCCTCATGTTCTCTAGTACCTTAAGGGCTGATTCGATGATGTCGTGCGATTTCTCGCCGTGGATATTTACTAACATTCCTACTCCACAAGCGTCATGTTCATAAGACGGGTCGTATAATCCTTGTCTGCTATTAAAATGATTTCTGTTTGTTTTCATTTATTGACCTTATGTTTGCGTATAAATGATTATTGCGTCAATTTGTTTCGCAAATATAGGTATTAATGGCATAATGTGATTGCTTGTAGGAGCGAAAGAACGGAGAAAAGATAAGAATATCTTATCTGATGTTTCTATTTGTAAGTATTTATTGGGTTTATTCTTTTTATTTGAAAGATATTTGGCTGGTTAGTTTGCTAAATGAAAGATGAACTAAAAAAAGAAGCACCGTCACGTTTTGCGACAGTGCTTCTTTTTCTCCGGAAGCGCTGTCACGGATTGTGATGTCGCTTCCTTTCTGTTTTATCTATCGGGATATTCTCGGATGAAATAGCGGGATAGGAATTCCCAATTATCTTGTATGATCGCCTTGCCACGTTCCGGGCTGGTAAGGCTTTTTGTTTGTGCGTCGGCCAACATGCCTCGGTCTACCAGCTCTTTCAGGAAGTAAACGCTGCAATGTTTCACGATGAAGAAAGAGAGCGCTTGCTTGGCGGCACGGTTGGCGTCGTAGAAGGGATTGTTCTCATCCTTGATCAGCTCCACGTCACGGGTAATGACTTGGGCGCCTTCCTCGGGCGTGGCGTAGATCGCCAGCTTCTTGCCTTGCCAGTCCTCGGGAAGATGGAAGTTCTCGGCGGGGATAAGGCCGGAAGTCTCCGTGATAAATGTTTGTGCATCTTCGGTCTTGTCGAAATAGAGAAGCAGTTTGTCACCTGCGGCTTTGCGGAAAGTCTCGTATTGTTGGCGGTTTTCCTCCAGCATATCGTCGGGCAGGGTAGCTACAGACTCGTCGGCGGTGTTCTGAAATACCGCATGGTCGGGATGCTCGGCGGGCAATATCTTTGTCAGCCATTGCGGGGAGGTCAGACCTAGCAAGGAGGTCTTGCTGGTGTAGGCCATCATGCCGTGGCTGTTGACGAGCAGGTTGTTAAGCTGCTCTTGGTTGAGGTCGGGCTGCTCCTTCCAGCGGTCGTGGGCGAAGTCGCTCAGTTCCCGGGCCGACTCAGGCAGGATATAGGATTCGTAATGGAACCATTGCAATAGACGGTCGTAATCCTCTTGCCGCTCGTAGCGGGTATCAAGGGCGAAAAGCTTGGCCATGCGGGTATTCTCCGGCGCCGTGGTCCACTCTTTGCAGAACAGGTCGTAGATAAGCATGCCGGTGGATTCGTTGGCAGGGTTGTCCGGACTGACGAAAGTGCCTTTACGATAGCCGTGATACTGCTGGGTATAATGCCAAAGGAGGAAGCGCACGTCCTCAAGGTTCACCTCATCGTCGTAATAATGATCGTCCGGAGTGTAGAAGGGAAGGTATTTGCCGTATAGCTCCTTATGGGTAAGGATGAAGGCACGCCAAATCCCCATGCCAGAGATCACGTCCTCGAAGTAGGCGGCCATGCGGATACAGATCTGCTTTGTTTCCTCTCCCTCGAAGGAGTTTACCAACTCGGTCTTCTCCATGATATCGTAGATACGGTTCGCTATTCCGGTATAATAGGAATCCACGGGAGTGCTTTGTTTATAGGGATGCAACTGCAACCAGTCTTTCGGGAAAATTTTAATGTTCTTCATGTTATTAAATGTCTTTATGCATTCAGGAGTGCAAATGTAGTAAAAATACGTTAGCTATGTCAAACGATAAGGAAAAGTTGCGGTCTTAAAAATGTAACATTTGTAGTCTTTATTGTTATCGGATCTAAACATCTTTGAAATATCGCCCCCGTACTTTCGCGTCGAAATCAAAGATGAAATAATAAGTAGTAAGATAATGGGAAAGAGTTTAAGGGGCAAAAGATTGAAAAGGTTAGGGCTTTTCTGGATGGGAGTTTTCCTGTCATTCTCTCTATGGGCACAAACAGGAGTTATCTGCGGGACGGTTACGGACGCTAAGATGAAAGAACCGTTGATCGGCGCCTCGGTCGTGATCGAGGGGACTACGGTTGGCGCTATCACGGATATAGACGGTAATTTTCGTATCGAGAACGTGAAGCCGGGTACTTATACGGTAGCCGCCTCTTACGTGTCGTACCAAACGCAAACGGTAAAGGATGTTCCGGTAGTCGCACGCCAAGAGGCGGTGTTGAATATCGAGCTTTCCGACGCTAACCTCCAATTACAGAATGTGGTTGTAGTGGCCCAACGGAAATTGGGAACCGAGATGGCCGTATTAAATACCGTACGCAAGAGCCTTCCGGTCGTGAATGGTATCTCCGCCCAACAAATCAGTAAAACACAGGATAGCGATGCCGCCGAGGTACTACGCCGTATCCCGGGAATCACCATCGTGGACGACCGTTTCATCGTGGTCCGGGGTCTGGCGCAACGTTATAATAATGTATGGCTGAACAATGCCACGACTCCTTCCAGCGAGACGGATAGTCGTGCTTTCTCATTCGACGTGCTGCCCTCTTCCTTGATCGATAATATGATGATCTATAAAAGCCCCTCGGCGGAATTGCCGGCGGATTTCTCCAGAGGTTTCGTGCGGGTGCTGACAAAGAATATTCCCGAGGGTAATACGCTCAACGTCTCCTATCAAGTCGGGTTTAATACAAACTCCGCTTTCCGAGATTTCCAACTGACGAAAGGTTCCGCCTTGGATTATCTGGGCTTTGGCGCTGGCTCCCGAATGTTACCCTCGAACGCCCCATCTCATTTGAACGACATATCGGCAGCGGATGCGGCGGCGTTTACGAAGCGGGTGAATACGGGATGGAACGTGTGTCATTTCACGGCGATGCCGGAACAGAAACTGACGTTCATGATGAATCGTACCTTTGATATCGGTGACATGAAGATCGGTAATATCACCAGTGTGAACTATAGCACGGGCTATGATTATTACGAGATGAAAAACAACAACTACCTCTCGTACGACATGGCCAAGGATCAATCCTCATACCGTTACCGCTACGATGATGTACAATATAAGAATACGACAAAATTAGGAGCCTTGTTCAACTGGTCGTTGATGAAGGGAACGAGCAAATATGAGTTCAGGAATTTCTTCAACCAGCGTGGAACCTTTTCCTTATCGCAACGAGAGGGAACGGATTTCTACTCCGACCAAAATATCCGGAAATGGGAATCCCTTTATACCGGACGCACTACCTATTCCGGCCAGCTAAGCGGGGAGCATAAATTGAGAGAAGATATGAATAAACTGGATTGGACGTTAGGTTATGCTTTCGCCACTTACAAGGAACCGGATCGCAAGGTGGTAAAATCTTTGGAGAGTACGACGGATGGTGACTCTCGTTATTATGTGTCCGACCCGACTCGTTATTATCAAGACTTGAAAGATAACAGCGCTTCCACCGCCTTGAATTACGAGCATAAGTTCGCCGTTTCGGAGATGTTTACCCCTGTCTTGAACACGGGGGTATATGGAGAGTTTAAGAAACGTAACTTTGATGCCCGTCGTTTTGTCTATAATATGCTGGGAAGTGGTTATGACCGTTTTGCCGAATGGGACTACAGCTCGGTCTTCTCGGACGCAAATATATCGACCGATCGTATCTATATGAAAGAGAGTACGAACAAGAGCGACTCTTATACTTCCGATAATCTGCTGGGTGCCGCTTACGTAGCCGCTAAACTGAACTGGGGAGAGAGGCTGAATGCGAACGTAGGTGTACGTATGGAGTACTATCAATTGAAATTAGATGGTTATGAGTCGGACGGTATAAAACCGGTGCATCTGGATCAGAACGCTACGGATTTCTTTCCTTCCGTCAACATCGCTTATAATTTGAATGAGAAGCACCAAGTACGCTTGGCTTATGGACGTTCCGTGAATAGGGCGGAGTTCCGGGAGATCGTACCTTACGTATATTATGATTTCGCCTTAGATGCGAATATCACGGGTAACGTAAACTTGAAGAACGCTTATGCGAATAATATGGATCTGCGTTATGAATTTTACCCGGCTCCGGGTGAGACGGTGACGATCGGCGGTTTCTACAAACGGTTCGATAATCCGATCGAGCAAACCTATATGGAAGCGGGTTCCGGATTGCAGTACACATACCACAACGCCGATCATGCGAATGCTTTCGGCGTGGAGCTGGATATCAAGAAGAATCTGGACTTTATCGGTCTGAAAGGCTTGAGCTTCGTATTCAACGGGGCTTATATCCATAGTAGGGTGTATTTCGCCGAGGGCTCTTTCGAGCGGGATCGTGCGATGCAGGGGCAATCCCCTTACTTGATCAATACGGGCTTATTCTATCAGAATGACAACGCAGGAATCTCAGCCTCCGCCTTGTATAACCGGATTGGCAAGCGTATTGAGACGGTAGGCGTACCGAAGCAGAACCCGAACGATGATATTCCCGATATCTATGAGATACCCCGTAACTCCTTGGACTTGAGTTTCTCGAAGAAGATCGGTAAATACGTGGAGGTCAAGGGAGGCGTAAAAGATCTATTGAACTCAAAAGTAGAATATAAACAATTCCTAGAGTTAACAGAGGCTTCCGGAGAGAAACGGGAGGTTGAGCAATTAATCCGTAGCTATCGTCCGGGTGTGACCGTGAATCTAGGTGTAGCCGTGAAGTTTTAATTTGAATTCACTCATATAAACTAAATTCGTTTACTTATGAACAAGTTATTATTAAAAGGTGTGGCCGCCGCTTTCTGTATGGCCACGATGTTTGGAACAACCGCTTGTGGCGACGATGATGATCTCGTAAATGTAGAGCCGCCTGTAGAGGAAACTCAAGATGTTATATTGGAAGGTGAGATTACCTCGGATATGACCTTGAAGGCTGCTGATAACAACCTGTTGAGAGGTTTCGTATATGTGACGGATGGCGTGACCTTGACGATCGAGCCGGGAACGGTAATCAAGGGGGAGAAATCGTCTAAAGGCTCCTTGATCGTCGAGCGTGGCGGAAAGCTCATCGCCGAGGGTACGGCGGAGAAACCGATCGTGTTCACTTCCGACCAACCGAAAGCTTCTCGTACCTATGGTGATTGGGGTGGCTTGATTCTTTGTGGCAAGTCTATCGTGAATAATACGGCTGGCGAGGCTCAGATAGAGGGCGGTCCTCGTTCTTACTACGGTGGAAAGGATCCGGAAGATAACTCCGGTATCGTGAAATATGTCCGTATCGAGTTCGCCGGTTATCCATTGGAGCCAAATAAGGAGATCAATGGTTTGACTTGCGGTGGTGTTGGCCGTGGCACTACGATCGAATACGTGCAGGTCTCTTTCTGTGGCGACGACTCATTCGAGTGGTTTGGCGGTACGGTAAACGCAAAACACCTGATTGCTTACAAAGGTTGGGATGATGAGTTTGATACGGACTATGGATTCCAAGGTAAATTGCAGTTCTTGTTAGGCGTTCGCGACCCGAAGCACGCTGATACGTCCAAGTCCAATGGCTTCGAGTCTGATAACGACGCTGATGGTTCCAATAATACTCCACTTACCACTCCGGTCTTTTCTAACGTGACCTTGATCGGTCCGTTCTATGGTGAATCAGCTGGTAAAACGGAAAATGATATCTTTTATGTTACGGAAGACGCGGCTAATGGCGCTAAGGGTGGATCATTCCAAGCCGCTATGCACATCCGCCGTAACTCTTCCTTGAATGTGTATAACTCGATTTTCGTGGGTTGGCCATACGGTTTGTATCTGCAAAACGCAAATGTGGGTGCGGTTGTTAAGAATGTGATCTTCGCCGGTATGTGGGAGAATTTCAAGGATGAAACTAGCCAAAATTACTTTCAGACAGCAGACTTGAGCAACCTTACTTACGCTTCCAGCAATGATATCATCGCTAAAGATGGTGACTATACATCGATCGTAGCGGATAAGATTGACGGAGCGGATTTCTCTGATACGGCTTTGAACGACGCTTTCTTCGAGAAGGTATCTTATAAGGGAGCTTTTGATGGCAAGAATGACTGGGCCGCTAACTGGACCAACTTCGATCCGAATAACACTGAATATTAATTTAGCTTGACTTTGAATAGGCTGTGAATTTGTTTGGGGCACTGAGGTATCCGGAAAGATCCCTCGGTGTCTTTTCGCATATAATTTAGATAAGAATGTATCATGAATAAAAAGCTATTGTTATTTTCTGCTTTTATGGCGGGGGCCTCATGGACCGTACAAGCGCAAGACTTGGTTTTAAGCGAAGGACAGTATTATACCGATGCCACGCAAACCACTCCATATACGGGTCGTTATACGGAATTTTATGACGATGGTATGCTTAAGATGGAGTTATATTTGAAAGATGGCCGTCCGGAGGGAACTTACGTGATTTATTATCCGAGTGGCAAGATCGCCGAGGTGCGTTCCTATTATCATGGGATCTTTCACGGAGAATGGCGTACATATAATGAGAACGGCCAGCTGATCGGCCTGGCTTCTTATAAGGAAGGGCAAAAGGACGGCCCTTGGCGTATCTGGAGTGATAAGGGAAATTTGTTGTATGAGATGTTCTATACGGCAGGGAAGAAATCTGGTGTCTGGCGTAGCTGGGATGAGGAGGGGAATCTGCTTTCCGAGGAGAATCAATAGGGATAATTGCCGTTTACATACCGTTGTAACGCCATTTACCTCTAATGGTAAATGTTTTTTCCTCTAGAGGTAAATGTCGTTACATCAGTATGTAAACAGTTTTACCTCTAGGTGAAAATACTTTTACTTCTTGATGAAAATATTGGTAAATGTAATTAAATGGAAATCAGCATGCTTACTACTCTTCCTCTTCTCCAAAGTCGAACTCGAAATCGAATCCGTCATCCATGAATTCCGGCTCAGTGAATTGCTCCAGTTCACGACGGTCTTTCTTGGTAGGACGTCCGAGACCTTTCGCACGGTTCACGAAACCGGAGATACGGTTCATCTCCAGAATCTCATACTGATCCGGGGTTGTCACGTTCTCCAAGTAATTCGGGACGAGCTTCGCGCCCACACGATTCTCGATCAATCCGATTACCTTAAAAGAGAAGGTGATCGGCGGTTTACGCACTTGGATCACATCGCCAACCTTGATCATGCGGGAAGGTTTGATCGTTACTCCACCTATCATGATACGCCCTTTCTTGCAAGCTTCCGCGGCTATCGTGCGGGTCTTAAAGATACGGGTCGCCCACATCCATTTATCGATACGTACCTCGTTCATATCTGTATTCTCAGTCTCTTTTTATTTATTATTAAATTGATTCATCGTAATCTGGATGCCGGCGAGGCAGAAGCTCTTGATGATCTCTGTCGCACGATCCAATATCTCTGGCATCAATTGCAATTCCTCCGGGGGAAATTTCCCTAGCACGTAATCGATCTGTCCGCCCCGTGGGAAATCGCTGCCTATGCCGAAACGAAGGCGGGAATATTCCTGCGTATTCAATAACTGGGCGATATTCTTCAACCCGTTATGCCCGGCGTCGCTACCCTTTGGTTTCAGACGTAAGGTTCCGAATGGCAATGCCAGATCATCTACGACGATCAATAGATTTTCCACGGGAATGTTCTCTTTTTGCAACCAGTACCGAACGGCGTTGCCGCTGAGGTTCATAAAGGTATTCGGCTTTAGCACGATCAAGTCACAGTTTTTCACCCGTATGCGTGCGATTGCCCCGTATCGCTCCTCAGTGAAATTGCCTCCTACGCTCTCTACCAGATGGTTGACAACCCGGAAACCTATATTATGGCGGGTTCCCCAATATTCGGAACCGATATTACCAAGTCCTGTTATCAAATATTTCATTATCCTCGAATCTATAAAAGAAAGGGGAAGAACATTCTATGAATATCCTCCCCTTCATGTATTGTAATAATGTTTTTACCTCAGATTATCCTTTAGCCTGAGCACCACGAGCGGCACGAGTCAATTGAACGGCGCAAACAACAGCGTTTTTAGCGTTCATCAATTCAAGACCTTCGAAGTGCAAAGCACCTACCTGCATAGTCTTACCTAATCCAAGGTGATCCACATTAATCGTCAACTTTTCAGGGATTTGATCGTATATAGCTTTCACTTTCAGTTTTCTCATTTGAAGAGACAACTTACCACCGGCTTTAACACCTTCTGCGTGACCTTCCAAAACAACCGGAACTTCCATTACTACGGCTTTGTCCTTAGATACTTCCAAGAAGTCCATGTGAAGGATTTCGTCAGTTACAGGTTGAAACTGCATGTCCTTAACGATTGCCATCGTCTTGTTACCGTCAATGCTTAACTCAACAACGAAAATCTCCGGAGTGTAAACCAACTTACGAACGGCTTCTTTTGTAACCGTGAAGTGAGTTACTTTTTCGCCACCGTATAATACAGCGGGAATTTCATTGTTCTTACGCATTGCTTTCAAGGCTCTTTTCTGATCGGCGGAACGAGCGACGATCTCTCTTCCTTTTCCTTCTAACTCAAATGTCTTCATTTTCTTTAATTTTTGTGTTACTCAAAATTAGTTATTTTGCTTCCTAATTTCCCATCACACGGTACGGGGCTAAAAAGCGGTGCAAAGATACGATTTTTGTTTGATGTGACAAATATTTCGCATGTTATTTGTCGGATTATCGATCTAGCTTCACTAATTTCGTGGTTCGCATGATCCAACGGACAAGGCCGTGGGGGAGGAGCATTACGAGGGGTGTGCATATTTTGTTGAAGAGACCCGGTAATAGGGAAGCCCGGTGGTGAAACAAGGCATTAATCCCTTTTTTAGCCAGTTTTTCCGGACGCATCATGATACCTAGGCGGATCGCTAAGGTCTTTAAGTTGTCGCTTAGGTTATATAAATTCGTGGCGACGGCGCCGGGACAAAGTACGGTTACGCTTACTCCATAATCCAGTAACTCTGAACGCAAGCCTCGGGAGAAGCTTTTCAAGTATCGCTTGGTGGAAGCGTACAGCGTAATTCCCGGATAAGGTAGCCAACAAGATAGGGATGACATATTGAGGATATATCCATGACGCCGTTTCTTCATCTCTTGCCCGAAATAATAACAAAGCTGGGTAGGAGTGGTCACGTGGAGGTAGAGCATTTTCTCGACGATGTTGGCCTTAGCTTGTAAGGTCTCGCAGAAAAAAAACATACCGGCGTTATTGACCAATACCTCTATTGGGATGTTTTTCTCTTGGCAAGTATCATATAGCTCCTTGGCCGCCCCGGGGATCGCCAAATCACGATAAAGCGGCAAAACTTCTATACCATATTTCTCGGAGAGAAACTCACCTTTCTCCCGGATCGCCTGCTCCTCATTGCTGACGATCACTAACTGATAGCCTCGTGAGGCTAGTTCCTCGGCATAGGCGAGACCTATTCCGGAGCTGGCCCCCGTGACTAAAGCCCATTTCTTTTCCATTATTTATATTCAAGCCTTTTGATTTCACGTACGATACATTCCGGAAGACCTTTCACGTTCTTATGACAGACCATATCCTCACTATACATACGGGCGATACAATAGTTGCTATGCCCACAATCGCAACGAGCGTGCTCGTCTTCTTTCATACGGTTGACGAAGCCCGGCTCGTTCACCAAGGCACGTGCCATGGCCACAAACTCGAACCCGTCGTTCAGTACCTCCTCGATCTTGTCTCTGGAGACCAATCCTCCTACGTAAATAAGAGGTAAATGTAAGGCTTTGCGGAATTTCAACGCATCTTCAAGGAAGTAAGCCTCCTTAAACGGTTCCGAGGGAATCATATATTTACCTACCATGCGGATTCCAATCGGTAGATAGCCGCGAGGCATATAATACGCCATCGTACGGATCGGCATTTCTCCCCGCATTACATACATGGGGGCACGGCTCACGAATCCGCCGCTTAGTACTAAGGCATGCGCTCCGCATTGGTCTTGGAGTGTACGGGCTACTTCTAGGCATTCGTCTATTTCAAGTCCTCCCTTGAACCCGTCCCGCATATTGGTCTTTACGGTTACGGCCATGTCGGAACCTGCTGCTTTCATCACCTCTTCCATACACATTCTCATGAAGCGCATACGGTTCTCAAGGCTTCCTCCATATTCGTCTTTCCGGTGGTTGGTATACGGGGAAAGGAATTGGCTGATCAGATAACCATGCCCGGCATGGATCTCGACAGCGTCCATACCTGCCTCACGTGCCAATCGTACGGCCTCACCGTAGGCACGAGCCATGGAAGCGATCTCGGATTGTTTCATACCTCGTACGATCGTGGGAGAGTAGAGGTTGAAACCGCTGGACGCTGAAATAGGCGTGCATCCGCAAATCCGCTTATGCGACATATTACCACAATGGCCTAACTGGATGGAAGCGGCGGCTCCCTCTTTATGGATAGCGTCGGTGAGCTTGCGGAGGCCGGGAATAATATCCGGACGCATCCACAGCTGACGCTCGAACGACAAGCCGCTTTGCGTCACGGCGGCATAAGCTATGTTCGTCATGCCGATCCCTCCGGCGGCTACGGATGTGTGATAGTTGAATAACTGCTCCGAGGGAGCGTTTCCCGGGCACATACTCTCGAATGCGGCGGCCCGGATCGTGCGGTTCCTAAGTGTTAGCGGACCGATCTTACCGGGTGTAAACAGGATTGATTTGTCCATATCAATAGATTAATGTAGTTGTTTCGAAAAATTAAGTTAGATGGTTTTCTCTATATTCCAGACGAAGGCCCGAAGCCCTTGCGCTTCCGTTTCCTTGTCTAAGTTGTGTAGGATTTCCAGAAAATGATCGACCTTCTCGTCTTCTACCATCGTAAGGATAGCTGAATTCAAGGTAGGCCAAGCGTGATTGCCGTAATGTGGCTCGCCTGTTTTACTTCCCCGTCCTTGCACGACATCCCAATAGGTAAAACCTTTAAGGTTATTACGGTCCATGATACTGACGATAGCTTCGTAATACGCTTGATTGAAAGATATAAATATCGCTTTCATATAGTTGTTTTTTATGAGATCGCATATCCGTAGGGAAGCTTTTCTTACGATGGGCATTCAAGCCTGCTTATAATGGGCATCGTAAGCACCTTACAATGGGCATTGTTATGACCTAACAATGCCCATCGAGGTTTGCTTGGCCTCGGCTTCCCTATGGTACGCAAAGATAATTAATTATTTCGTAATGCCTTCCTTATTTTGCGGCGTCTTCGTTTTACGCCGTTGGCAGCGAATACGGCATAGACCGTCGGAACAATAATCAAGGTAATCAAGGTGGATACGGAAAGACCCCAAGCCACAGTCATACCCATCGAGCGCCACATCTCGGAACCCTCGCCGGTTCCCACCGCCATCGGGATCATACCCAAAACGGTCGTCAACGTTGTCATCAATACCGGACGGAGACGGGATTTACCGGCAGTCACTACCGACGTGATAATACCCATGCCACGCTCCCGGCATAAGATCGTATAGTCGATCAGCACGATACCGTTCTTAACCACGATACCCATCAACATGATCACGCCGATCAAAGCCATAACGCCCAATGGTGTCTGCGTGACCGCCAATCCCAATACGATACCTGTAAAGGCGAACGGGATAGAGAACATGATCACGAACGGGTCTACCAACGACTCGAACTGGGCAGCCATCACGATGAATACCAAGATGATGATCAATACCATCAAGATACCCAAATCGGTAAATGTATCCTGCTGATCTTCGAATGTTCCACCCAACTGCCAACTTACGTCGGATGGGATATCCATTTGTTTCAACTCGTTCCGGGCGGCGGCAACCAAGTCGCTCAATGCCGCTCCCTTACCCGCTACGGCAGATACGGTGATCACACGCTCACGGTCTTTACGCTCGATGGTCGGGGGAGTCATACGTTCCACTACCTTGCCTAAATCACGGATGCGGATGCCTTTGCCTTCATTGTTATAGATCAAAATATTCTCAAGATCCTCTACGGACTCACGGAACTCTGGGGCGTAACGTACCTTGATATCATACTCATCTCCATCCTCACGATATTTTGAAGTGGTGGAACCATTTACACGGTTTCGGAGATACATGGAGGCGGTTGTTACGTTCAGCCCGTTGATGGCCAGTTTCTCTCGGTCGAAGTCGATCTGGTATTCCGGGATATAATCCTCACGGCTGATATTTACTTGCGAGCATCCTTTTACATTTCTCATACGACGGGCGATCTCATTCGCCACGGCATCCGTCTGGGCGAAATCAAAACCATAGATATCGATGTTAACCGAGGTCTCTCCACCCATAGAACCTTCCTGCCCTCCGGCGAGTACCTCGAATTTCTTGATCTCGCTGTATTGGGCTAAGTCCTGCCGCATCAACTCGCAAATCTCGGTAAGACCTCTCTCACGGTCGCCCACGCTAGTCAGGTTTATATTGAACTCGATAATATGCGTACCGTTATTGCTTAGCTGTGCGAAGGTATTATCCGTATCCGCCGTACCTTCCGTGAAGTTACTGATCAGTATCTCCGGATATTTCTCACGGAACTTCTTGTCGATGTCGAGAGCTAACTCACGGGTAATATCCTGCCGTGTACCGATCGGCAACTCAATCGTTATACCGATGCGTGCGTTATCTTGCGTCGGGAAAAATTCCGTCTTGATGACCGGTATCAGCATCATACTGCCGATGAAGATCAGCGTAGCGCCTACGATCACCGTTTTCCGGTGGCGTACGGCCCAGTTCAAGAAGCGTCCGTAACCGCGATCCAAGGCGTTCAATCCCTTTTCGATAGGCGTGAAGAACATCCGGTACAATTTACCCTTCTCCGGTTGCTGGCGTAATAACTGTGAGCAAAGCATCGGGGTCAATGTCAAGGCGCCTACCGTAGAAACGATCATGATGATACTAACGATCCATCCCAACTGCTTAAATAAGATACCCGCCATACCCGTAACCATCGTCAACGGCAAGAACACCGCCAACATCGTAAGGGTGGAGGCGATAACCGAGATAGCCACCTCGTTCGTGGCGTGTACGGCGGCCTGTTTCGGCTGGCTACCCCGCTCGATATGGGTCGTTACGTTCTCCAATACCACGATAGCGTCGTCCACCACCATGCCGATAGAGATAGAAAGTGAGCTCAACGAGATAATGTTTAACGTATTACCCGAGGCCAGCAAATAAGCGAAAGAAGCGATCAAGGAGATCGGGATGGTTAAGATAATGATAAACGTGGCCCTCCAACGTCCCAAGAACACGAATACCACCAACATAACGATGATAAAGGTAATCATGATCGTCTCTTTCAAGCTATCGATCGTATTCAAGATATTCGTGGAAGTATCCATGATTACGTCCAGCTTCACGTCTGAGGGTAAACTAGCCTGTATCTCCGGAAGTTTCTGGTGTACCTTCTTGGCGATGTTCACCGAGTTCGCTCCGGACTGTTTCTGTATGACGATCATACCACCTTTCGTGCCGTTGTTAAACGTTTCTTGCGCACGTTCCTCGATACTGTCCTCTACACGGGCCACGTCACGCAGATATACGTTCTTTCCGTTCTGGCTACCGATCACTAGGTCTAGCATCTGCTTAGCGTCCGTGAATTCTCCTTGAACACGCAAGGAGTAGGTATTAGAGCCGATATCTACGCTACCTCCCGGTGTATTCCGGTTCTCTTGCGCGATGATGGTAGAGATACCTTCGATGGTCTGGCCGTAAGCCTCCAACTTGTACGGGTCGCAATACACTTGCAACTCACGGATCGGCGTACCGGAGATAGACACGGCACCCACGCCACTGATACGGGCCAATGGGTTGGATACCTTATCGTCCAAGATCTTGTAAAGAGCGTTCGTGCTCTCCTCCGCGGTTACGGAGAGGATCAAGATGGGAATATCGTCCGTACCGAACTTGAAAATGATCGGATTCTCTACGTCATCGGGTAGGGAAGACTCCACCATGTCCAGTTTGTCGCGGACATCGTTCGTGGCGACATCGATATCGATGCCATAATTAAATTCCAACGTTACGATCGATATATTCTCACGGGATTGCGACGTGATATGCTTCAAGTCGCTTACGCTATTCAACACGTTTTCCAAGGGCTTCGAAACATTCATCTCGATATCCGAAGCGCTGGCGCCGGGATAGGCCGTCATCACCATGATGGTGTTCGTCTCTATCTCCGGAAGCAAGTCCACTGATAACCTGCTTAAGGAAAAAAGTCCGAAGATCACGATCGCCACAAATACAAGGGCGGTCGATACGGGCTTTCTTACCGCTGTTCCATATAAACTCATAGTCTGTTATTCGTTTTCGATTTCAACTTCCATACCGTTCGTCAGGCGGCTTTGCCCGGTGATAACCACTTGGTCGCCATCCTCCACTCCGGATATGATCTCATATTTATCACCCATACGGCGTCCTAGCTCCACCTTCTGGTAGGATACCTTGCCGTCTTTGCATACATAGATATACCGGTCGCCGGCGCCTGATTGTTTTACGATAGAGCGATCCGGAGCCACCACGTGATCCATATGGCCGAAACTCATTGTCACCCGGGCGAACATACCCGGTCGCACTCGCTCATCCGAGTTGGCGATCTTGATCTCCACGGGGAACGTGCGGGTAGCGGGATCGATCGTCGGGTAAACTAAGTTGACTTTACCCTTGAAAACCTCGTCTCCGTACACATCCAGCCGGATGTCTACCTCATGGCCTTTCTTCACTTTCGTAAAAAGACTCTCGGAGACATTCACCATTAATTTGACCGGACGGATTTCCTCTACCGTATAGATGGGGTTTCCGCCGCTGTACATATCGCCGCTATCGTAGTTGCGGGCGGTTACGACTCCGCTGATCGGGCTTAGCAATTGGGTGTTCTCCACCAAGTTTTTATACGTCTCGCGAGCCACTTCCAAGGAAGTCTTTTGGGCATCCCAAGCGGATTTGGAAGCACCGCCTACCTTATACAACTCGTCGATACGTTTGAACTCGATCTCTTGGTTATCCAATTGTATCTTCGCTTGCTTTAGGCTTGTAGCGTCCATCTTGGCCAATAACTGCCCGGCTTTTACATGGTCGCCTACCTCGGCGAAGATTTTCTCGATACGGAATGGGGTTTGGGGAGCGATATTATTTTTGATATTCGCTTCCACCGTAGCGGTAAATTCACTGAGTTGCTCCACGTCTTGAACAGAGACCGTCTCCACTTTCACCTTTACTTTCTCATTCTGTGTTTCCGTGGCTTCCTCACTCTTATTACCCGAGCAAGACATCAGCAGGGCCAACGTAGCTATCGGTATTACTTTCAGCATTTGACTTGTCTTCATATAATTGTTCCTAATTATTATCTATTAAACTTTCAATTTTTAATTTTCAATTCATCTGTCCGTTACCTAATACTTTCTCCAGATCCGCCTTCGCTACCATATAGTCGTAGATAGATTGGTTGAAGTTCAACCGGGCCTGCGTCAAGGCAAGTTCGGCATCGTTCATCTCCAGCCATGTACCGGCTCCGGTGTCGTACCGTTTTTGCGAGATCATATATCCCCGTTCCGCTTGCTCGACTCCCTTTTGGGCGGCGTCGAACTTCTTGATACAGGTATTCATATTATCTATGTACTGTTTAACGGCCAACTGCAAATTACGCTTGGTATCGTCCCGTTGCAGGTTTAATTGGTCGATGGAGACTTTCGTCTGCTTTACCTTATAAAATTTACTACCTCCGGAGAAGATAGGAACCGATAACGTGATACCGATCATCGAATAGGGGTTCCATCTGTAATTCTTGAACTTGAAGTCATTGTTCATGGCACTCCATTGATATAGACCGGTCAGCGACAAGGTCGGCAGATAATCGAATTTCTGCATGACCAGCGTCTTTTTTAGCTGTTCCGCCTGAAGGTCTAATTGTTTCAAGTCGGTATTCTCGGATAAGGTTGTATCCGTGGATAGATAGTCGGCGAAGAGGCTGGACTTGAAATCCGTCAGTTGCCCGTCGCAATCGATATTTAAATCCAGATCCATACCCAATAACGCTTTTAACTGCCATTTAGCCAAGGTAAGGGAGTTCTCTGCCTGCAACAGATTAGGCTCTGTATTCTTTACCGTCACATCGGCACGTATCAAGTCGTATTCAGCTACGGTTCCCTGTTCATACTTCCGTTTGATATCCAGATAATTCTCCATGGCATTGTCGTAACTTTGCTTGAATACCCGGTAAGAGTCGCTTGCCAGAAGGACGGCGTAAAAGCTCTTTTTCACTTGGTTCACCATCGCTATCTTAGAAGAGCGAGCTTGCTCCACCGCCAATTCCACGTCTAAGGCCGAGATACTCAAGCTTTTCCATAAGGAGGCGTTCACCAGTGGCATGGAAGCGTTGAAGCCCAAGCTCCAGTTGTTGCTACGTCCTACCTCGAAACCCTCGTCCATACTCGACATGTCCGTGCCTTCGGGCAAGCTGCCGCCTCCCATGTCACCCATGTCGAAATCCATATACATCACCTGTTTCTTCAAGGTACGGTTGTAGTCCCCCGCAAAACTGATCTGCGGAAATAGAGAAGCGTACGAGCCTTTACGTGCGTACTTTTTCTTCTGTATTTCTTTATCGGCAACTTTTACGGTCGGGTTCTCGCTAAGGGCGATCTCTAGCGCTTTCCCAAGATCCAGTTTCAGGGTGTCTTGAGCCAGAACCGGTCTCGCCGCCAGAAAAGGCAATACCATAAATGTGACCAACATCATTTTTCTACTCATCAATAATCGTTTCATTTAGGATAGATTTTGTCTGTGATTAAACTCATTAAGTGTTCGCTATAAATCATAGGATTGTTTGAGATCGAATCGGTCTAGGATCGCTCTTCCCTTCTCGGTACTGATCCCTTTCAGGAATGTGAGGAGGATCGTGTTGTATACCTCGGTGATGGAATGCTTGCAGAAGACATTGGAAGGCCGCAACATCTTCGTCTGCTCTTTCACCAATAAGGCCATGATCTCGAAGTTGATCCCCTCTTGGAACACGCCCTCTTTAACGCCCCGTGTGAACAAGTCCATACACCTCTTACCCATTCTCGCTTTATTCATCTCTATTTTTTGTTGGGCTTTCGGATATTTCTTCAAGTCCTCGTAAAACTTCTCGTTGAACCATCTCGGGTTTTTCATCATCTCCTCATAGAAAAGCAGGATTACTTCCAAGGCATTGAAAGGTTCTTTTTCCAGTCCCGTCAGATATTGTCCGAGCGATTCGGAATTGTGATCGATCCCCTCGATCAGCAAGGTTTCCTTGTCCTCGAACGACTCGTAAAGTGTGCGCTTGGAGATACCAGCCGCTTTCGCTACATCATCCATACTCACACTCTTGATGCCATATTGAGAAAAAAGATCGAACGCCGTATTAATAATCTGTTCTTTTATCATATTCGTTTTTGTTACGTCAAAAGTAGCCGGGGCAATCTCCGTATACAAGTAAAAAGCGCTGACTCGTCCGTTGGAATCGACCAATGACCGGATATTCCCGTCGAATCTATTCGCAAAGGTCTGATATATTTAGAAAACCAGAAAGGTTTATACTGTTACGGTATTGGTATGGAATGAAACAGGATATTGTCAAAAATTCTTGTTATTCGTTCAATTTTGGATGAAAATTGGTTAAAAACGAAATAGTGGGTGGTCTTTGGCTTTTTATTTCTATCTTTGTCCGAGGTGATAATAAAAATCTACAGATAGATATGAAAAATTTACCTTTAATTGAAGTCACTGAGTTAATCAAGGGAATTGAGTCCAGCGACAACTTTCAAGATGATTTATCGATAGCGGATCTGAATGGAGATTTGATTAATTACGAGGAAAAAAGGCTGGAGCATTCCACCCCGATGCGTTTAAATGCCTTGTTGATGATCTTGGTACAGGAAGGTACCGCCGATATCTCGGTAGACTATATTCCATATAAGATAGAGAAGAATACGTTTATAACCTTGATGCCGACTCATATCATACAGGTATCGAAGGTGAGCAAAGACCTAAGAGGGCGTTTGTTGATCGTGTCCATATCTTTTCTGGATGGATATACTGCCCCGGCAGGGAAAAAGAACTCCATGGTGCATTATATGCAGATCCGTAAGAATCCATGTGCTACGATTAGCGCCGAGGAGACTGAGCATATATCCGGCCAATTCTCCATCTTACGGGAAAAGATGAAGTTGCGTACCCATTTTTTCCAGAAGGAGGCTCTCCAGAACGCCTTAATCGGTTTCTTTATCGAGTTGGCTAATATCTTTATGGGTAAGAAGGAGCTGATGACGGCACCTACACTCTCCCGGAAGGAGGAGCTTTTCGAGCAGTTCCTGCAATTGCTTTTCGAGCATTGCAAGGAGCAGCACGTCGTTACTTTCTATGCCGAGAAATTATTTATTACCCCACAGTATCTTTCGCTTATCTTGAAGGAGCTAACGGGGAAATCAGCGAATAAATGGATTGACGACGCCTTGATCGTCGAGGCTAAGATGCTGTTGAAGGCCCCGCAAGCCACGGTTCAGCAAGTAGCGGATATACTCCACTTCTCCGATCAATCCACTTTCGGTAAGTTTTTCAAGAAGCATATGGGTATATCACCCATGGAATACCGGAAATCATAATCCGGTATTTTCTATACGCTTGCGGAACTTATACCAGTTGATCAACTCACAAGCCCCGTAGAAAATGCTGGCTACACCGAAGATTACGAATGTATTTGCCGCCGCCCCGAACGGGTAGGCAAGAATCATTACTCCGGTTATCAAGATCAAAGCCGGCATCAGGTAGAAGCCCAACGGTACATTGCTCCATTTCCTTGCGGATATCAATGAAACCAATTGCTGTACACCGGCAATTACCAATAAGGCTCCGAGTACGTACATTAATATATTCACGAAGAACTCGGGCATGATCACCAACCACGCTCCGAACAGTACGCTTCCCGCTGCCTCGATAGGAAACATCGGTTTTTCCCCGTTCTCGTTTTTCGGTCGGGTGAAATAGCTGAGGATAGCGAATAATCCCGGTAAAATGAATAGTATACCGATCGTGATAACCAGATAGGTTATGGCTGCTTCCGGCCATAATACCAAAACAAACCCTAATACCATCGCAAATGCGCTACGTAAAACTGCGCCATTAATAGATCTCATATGTTTTTATTTTAGATTTCATTTATAATATGACAAAGGTATATATTCTTTCCGACTTTTTTTACCTTTGTGCGCCATAAAGCAGTATCAGGAAAAACATCGAAATATATCCCTCTTGAATGCATGCTTCGCGTAAAAAGACAAACTTGAAATCATCTAACGAATAATAATACTAAAACAAAAAATGAAGCGTATAGTTTTTTTGGATTACGTGCGTGTGTTTGCGTGCTTCCTTGTCATGGTTGTCCACGCCAGTGAAAACTTTTATGGAGCTGAGGGCTCCACGGATATGGTGGGACCGCAATCTTATCTGGCCAATGAGGCTGATCGGTTGTGGGTAGCCGTATACGATGGTTTCTCACGCATGGCGGTGCCATTGTTTATAATTGTCTCTGCCTTTCTTCTTGCGCCGATGAAGGCAGGGCTGACCTCTTGGCAATTCTACCGTCAGCGTTGTATCCGCATCTTACCGCCGTTTTTCATATTTATGATATTATACAGCACTTTACCCTTGCTGTGGGGGCAGATAGATGCCGAGACATCATTGAAAGATATATCGAGAATATTCTTGAACTTTCCTTCACAGGCTGGACATTTGTGGTTCATGTACCCTTTGATCAGCCTCTATTTATTTATACCCGTAATATCGCCATGGTTGAATAAAGCCACGGCGAAAGAAGAGCGTTTTTTCATCGGCTTGTTTCTGTTGTCGACCTGTATGCCCTATCTCAATCGTTGCTTCGGCGAGGTGTGGGGACAATGTTTTTGGAACGAATACCATATACTGTGGTACTTCTCCGGTTATTTAGGATACCTCGTACTGGCACATTATATACATGTCCATCTTACATGGAACCGTTCTAAACGTCTGGTTATCGGAATCGCCTCGATGGTCGTCGGTGCCTTGCTGACGATTTATTCCTTCTATGTCCAAGCGATACCCGGAGTAACTCTTGTCACACCTGAGATAGAGATCGGATGGGCTTTCTGTACGATCAACTGTGTGCTTCTTACGGCGGGTACGTTCCTCGCTTTTACTTGCATAGGCAATTCGAAATCTCCACGACTCATAACAGAGATGTCTAAACTCAGCTACGGTATGTACCTTATGCATATATTTTGGCTCGGATTGTGGGTAACGGTGTTTAAGCACGACTTAGCCTTGCCTACTGTCGCCGCCATACCATGTATTGCGGTAAGTACATTTATCTGCTGTTATGTGACGACAAAGATTATCTCATTAATACCGGGCAGTAAATGGATTATAGGATGAATATAGGATAGCTCTGTCATTTGGCGCGGTTACTTTGTAAACAAGATGATAAGATTACCTGTTATTTGGAAAAAATCGTATATTTACGATATTCAAATAAATCCCGGGTAATAATGATGACGAGAACAGTTTTTATACTTTTGATATCGAGCCTTTGTACGCTAAGTTATTGTACGCCGAGGACCGAGCCTGCTCAAACCGAGGTCTTAACTCCTGTGGATTCTATATCGAAGGATTCCGCTGTGATCATGGAGACTTTGCCTCCCCATATCGAAATAGAGAAAGAGCTGCTTTACGATAAGCATACTTTAGAAGATACTTACCCCTATAAAGATACGACACGGGAGTTCCAGTGGGAGAAAATGAAAGAAAGATTATCCTTATTGGAGTCGATCCAAAAGGAGCCGTCTCAATGGGCGATCTTGCAGAACTATAAAAACAGGAATGGAGAGGCTCCTCTTGTAAAAGTCTTCAAGAGAGATGCCTATAAGAGGGTTTCCGATACGCTTGGTGTAGAACGCTATCAATCCGTCCCGCTTTATTTGCTGACTGATACCGTGATTCCCGAGATCTATGGACGTGACGGTAGCTTGGTTCGTATCAAGGCGATGGATGAGGATTCTAAATTCGCTCGTATACAAACCGTGTATGATGGGGAGGAGGAGTGGTATGCTCCGAAGAAATATATCAAGCAAATAGGGGATACGGTAGTCTTCGATAAGGCGATCTTCGTGGATCGTCATAACCAGAATATCGCGACCTTGGAGCACGTCGGCTCAAAATGGTTGGTTCGTAGCATGAACCCTGCGACTACCGGACAGCATCGTCCTCCTTATGCGCAGGAAACCCCGTTGGGAATGTATGTTCTCCAAGAAAAAAAGTCTCGCATGATCTATTTGGTAGACGGTTCCAAGGAGACTGGCGGATTCGCTCCTTATGCCAACCGTTTTACGAATGGGGCGTATATCCATGGCGTACCGGTCAACGCTCCTCGTAAATCGTTGATCGAATATAGTCCTTCGTTGGGAACGACACCACGGTCTCATATGTGTGTGAGAAACGCGACTTCGCATGCGCAATTTGTTTACGATTGGGCGCCTGTTAATAAGACGATTGTTTTTGTATTAGAATAAAAATCATAACTTTGCGGCGTTATTGTTTTTTAGTATGCGAAGGATTTTCTTGTATTTGTTTTTTATTGTCTTGTCTGTAGGTTCAATTTCAACCGGTGGCGTTTTGCGTGCCCTATCTCCGGAAACGGGATCAACGTCTGTGGCGGTTATGGGGCGCCAATTATATGAGGAGATGCGATTGGATCAATGGGTTTGTTTCGATGCGTTTATGCAGGGGCTTAGAGGTTCCGAGAAGATTGATCGGAAAAATAAGGATATCCTTACATTGATCGATTTCTCTAAACCTTCTACGGCGGAGCGTATGGTTGTATTGGATATACGGCAAAAGAGAATACTTTACACCTCTTTGGTTTCTCACGGTAAGAATAGCGGAGGGAATTATGCGACCTCTTTCTCGAACGAGAACGGTTCCCATAAAAGCTCTTTAGGATTTTATCTGACGGAAAATACGTACCAAGGCCGGAATGGCTATTCGCTTATCCTAAATGGATTGGAAAAAGGAATAAATGATTTGGCTAAGCAAAGGGCGATTGTAATTCATGGCGCCTCTTATTCCGATCCTTCTGTGGCAGCTTCCTCGGGTCGGTTAGGACGTAGCTTTGGTTGCCCTGCGTTGCCTGTATCTGTCAGTAAGCCAATTATTAATACGATAAAGAATGGAACCCTTTTATTTATTTACGCCAACGATAAGAACTATCTGACGCAAAGTTCCATTCTATCCACTCAACAAGAAAATGATATTTTTCATGAAAAAAGTTACCAAAAAGTTTTGTAGTTTAAAATAAAGGCGTACCTTTGCACCGCAATCAGAGATAAACACTATGAATTGCAAAACGGGGTGTAGCGCAGTCCGGTTAGCGCACCTGCTTTGGGAGCAGGGGGTCCCAAGTTCGAATCTTGGTACCCCGACTTGGGAAAAGGGAAATGGTTGGTATTCAACTGTTTCCCTTTAATTGTTTTGATACCACCGGGACAAGAATGGGACATGACTTATTAAAGTGCCTCATTTTAACATAACGGGACAATTTTAGGATAGGAAAAGTTCTTAAGAATTTAAGTGTAAATGTCTTGGCGTTAGTTTAATCATAAATTGACGTTAAAAAAAAATGTCTAAAGTAAAGCAAACTGCGAATGTTTTGAGTGTCGTAGCTTATACTCCCCCGAAATTATATGTCGGGGTTGAATGGTATATTGGATTCATGGCCTTTGATCCAGCCGTGGGAAGAATGCGACGGAAAAAAATAAAGCTGAATCATATAGCGAAAATAGGAGAGAGGAGGCTATATGCGAGGGATTTGATTAACCGTCTTTCGGAGCAGCTTCGAAGAGGATGGAATCCTTGGATAGAACGCGAATCAGCATTGTCTTATGTTTCGATCGATGATGCTATCAATCATTTTTTTCAGATGCAGAAAAAATATTTGGATGATGATATCATTAGAGAGGCTACCTATGTAGAATACCAATCTAAAATAAGGAATCTGAAGAAATATAATGAGTCATTAAAGCAGCCGGCTACATATATCTATCAGGTAGATCAACGTTTTTTGCAGGAGTTTTTGGATCATATATACATAGACCGTGGCAATACGGCCAAAACTCATGATAACTACATAAGGGTTTTGAGTGTATTTTGTAAATTCCTAGTACGCTCTGGATATCACAAAACGAATATGGCCGAAGGTTTGCAAATTTTAGGAAAGCGGCATTACCAAAAAAACAGGACAGTTTTGTCTATAAAAGATCTTGAGCGCTTACGGAACTACTTGATGGGGAATAATAAACATTTCTTGCTAGCCTGTTACATTGAATATTATTGCCTTATTCGCCCTAAAGAGATGTCAATGCTGAAAATAAGGGATATATCGTTTAAGAATCAAACGATTTTAGTTAGTGGTGATATATCGAAGAACCGAAAAGATGCGGTGGTTACATTGAATAAAAAGGTTATTCAATTGATGATAGATTTGAAAATCTACCAATATCCGATGAATTATTATCTTTTCTCAGATTCTTTCAAACCAGGAGAGAGTGGAAGAACCGAGAAACAGTTTAGGGATTATTGGTTATCCCATGTTATGAGAGATTTAAAGTTTTCGAAGGATTATAAGTTCTATTCCCTAAAAGATTCCGGAGTTACAATGATGCTTCGCCAAAATGTGGATGCCCTGTCTGTACGTGATCAAGCTAGGCATTCCTCGATATCAATAACAGATATATATACGCCACATGATTTGAAGGAGGCGAATCCTTTGTTGACAGATTTTGATTCTGGGTTTTAGATAGTAGCAGACTTGGTTGTCAAGTCTGCTACTGTCTAAATTAATATGTTTGCCTTAAAGTCTCTCAATCTCGATCAAGTTTAACCCTGGCCTATTATAAGCCCCGGCCGTGTTCCATATTTTCACGTCGAGGATTCCGTCATCAATGACGGGCACGCCATCAATCTCTATGAAACGTGTCATGTTGTTGACGGGGCTGGACGTTGGATGGGCCGTGACGTTGTTTCCGGAGTAAAACATGGAGCCGTACATGGACGCGTCGATATCCCCGCCGGACGAGCACGACACGAGGATACGTAGCCTGTAAGTCCCCAGAGTTATCCCCGTGAAACGCAGAACGGCAGGGATCCCCGTATTAGATTTCCCATTACATATGTGCCTCGTGATGTACTTGGCTGGATACGCCCCGCTGTCATCTATATTGTCCGGTGCGAAAAGGCTATTGTTCACCGACACGTAGTCCGTGTTCTCGATGCCGGGATAGTCATCCTTCTTTTTCTGGTAAGCACAGCAATCATTACCGGCGACATCCCGTAGGGTGTTGGTTGTCCAGCCGTTATATGTCACCGGTGAGATATAGTTGACCACCTCCCCACCGACGATATCGTAGGCCACCCCATTGTTCGATGGGTTGGAGAGCGATACTATAACTTTACCTCCGACCACCATGGGCTTGTAATTGACAATGCCGGACATGGCAACTGACTCCCCGAATGAGTTTTTTAACTTAAAATAAAGAGTGTGACCGCCTATCTCCTCCTGTATGGTATAGGTAACCGTCTCGGTAATGACTTCCCACTCAGCCCCTGAGAAATCAGCGCTCTCGGATATCATGTAATGAGTGGCCGTGCCTGTCGACGTATAAGAGCAGGAGAAGGACGTGGACATGGATTCCATCGGTACGCTAAACGAGAGCAATACGGGTGGTCGCATGGCCACGGTGATCCTATCCATATACGGTCTCGCTACCGACTCCCGGAGATATGACAGGAAATACATTGCGTCAACCCTATCCTCGTCTATCACCGAAGCCTCAAACAGCGCCGTATATCTCTCTGCGCGAGCTATCGTTTGCTCATCATAATTCACGTTCACAAGCAATTGGCCTCCGCTCATGGCGTAAGACAGTCCTAAAACCGTGTCATTACTGCTAATCGTGATTCCCTCCAGTCCGCTAATCCCCCCCAGATTCAAACATAGATCCCTGTGATAAAAATGCGAATCGACCGGAGCGGATATAATAAGCCTCACGACTTGCCCGCTCACCTCTTTACGTATGGTCGAGTTCTTGCGGACAAACCACCACTCATACACCTCGTCTACCGAGGCCATCCAGCAGGAATCGTCGCCGTCCTTGCCATAAGCGTCATTGATCATTGTCAACAGATCAACGATAGGTTGCATGGGCGTATGGGTAAACAAGTGCGCCCAGACGGGATTATCCGAGTCATGTATGCCCCTTATCCACTCCATTTCGGCCGTGTTATCATCCGTGTACATCTTGCGCTGCCCCACGGACTTGTGAAGGTCGGGGTCATCACTTGGATACAGGTATACGGCCGGGGTGTTTTCCGTGAAGCTCATCGCCACGACATCATACATCGTCGCCGCAGTGATGTAGTTGTTATTGCCATCCGGACGCATCATAACCTTCATCCCGCGTCCTAACTTAGCGATAGTCTTAGCCTGGTCTTCTTTCAAGCCCTCGAGGATTCGTAAGGGATCATCCTTGCCCCATTTATCTTGATCAATGTTATGGAAGTAAATCTCACCGCCAAAGTCCAATATTGGAGGTAATTCTTTCCATATAATATATGGATATTGAGCCGGTGATTTTGGATCATCGTCCATATATTTGATAGTGCTACCGCAGTTTGGCCATATCGCTACACCTACGGGCAAACGGTGTTCCACCCCGCAACCGTCCGTATAACCCAAGGTCTTCTCGGGTACATACCCGGAGCTTTTTGCCTGTCCGATATGATAGTACTTCTCGTCGTCTACCCATTTCTTATTGACGGCGCTCCATACCTTTCCATAAGCACCTACAGGTCCGTCGTCCGCCGTATATGTAAATATAAACTTTTTGTTATACTTCAGCACCGGAAATTGAGCCGTCACCGCATTTGCATCAACACCATCCGGAAGCGTGATCGTCAATTCGATATTCCCTCTCTCGATGGGAGCATAGTTAATGGTGTCAGCCTTTGCCTCGCAGATAGTCGTGCTATCCATGATCTGCACATATACCGTTTTCTGACCCGCGCCGTTCGAAAGCGTAAAAGGTATTACAGACAGCTTGGGACTTGGCCACGCTAGCCATTGTGCCGTGGCCAAGTCCGGGTTCTCCGATATCTTGTAGTGCGATGGGACACCATCCTTGTCGACCATTACGGAGACCTCCCGGTCATAGGTCTTGCCGGCATCCTCATTAATAAATACATTTCGCAAGGCCAAGGGGACGTACGGGTCTTTATATTCCAGTTCCGTGACGCGAATGTTGGACACGGAATAGAGATTCTTAACCTGTGTGTAAAGGGTTTTATTCCCAAAGCCGGATGACAATGTAAATGGGATATTCATATTGTCATCTATCATATCCATCCACTTAACTTCGTCAATACTCTGATTCTCGGAGATACGGTATGACAACGCTGCCCCGATACAGTTCAAGTGGACGGTGACATCCGGAGACTTTACAATACCGTCAACCGCTTCCGTGACGGTCGCTTCGCGAAGGAAAACATCCGTATTTTCAGGAGCGTCATTTGATTTATATTCCTCCAGCATCATGAAGGCCAATATTGGGTAACTGGTGTTAGCGCCTTCTGTCGCATTGACTATATCCACGTAAATGATCCCACTTGATGGTTGGCGGTCTTCAATCGTCAAGTATGATGTCTTGTTGCCTTTGAGGTTTATGGTCTCAGAATATATGCCGTTGATCTTGATCCTTGTCAGCAGGTCTGCGCCGTAGGTTGTCGCCCCGAACGCCTTGAACGTATATCTGTACTCATCATTCAGGCCGCTGAACTTAAGACGTGCCACCATGTTCTCGGAGTTGTTCGCCCCGAATCCCGGACCTCTCCAGACATATTTGTACACGGCCGCTTCAATTCCCGGAATCTCACAATATCCGGATTCCACCGGACTGCCCCAGTTGTACTGAGGCTTGTTTTGCACAGGAGAAAGAATGATATTAGAAGCTCTGCCATAGCTATCTTGAAGCTTCACGGATAAGGCATCAGCCTCGGGATTACCGACAATATTATTCCATTCAGTATCAGCCGGCAGCGGGGCGGTTGAAGAACAGAAGTTTAATTTATAGATGGCCTCTATATTAGTAAAGTTGCCTATAATATTGACGACCTTAACGTCGCTGAATGCCGCCAATTCTACTCCGTACTCCGAATATATACTCCCCCCTGTAAAGGTGATTCGAATATCCGTTTTTGCGTCATAGTCCTTTAATGAGTCCTGCGGGATATTAAGAATGAGATTATTGTGATTCGCCTCGTCACGGGCTACATAATTGATCAATCTAAGACTTCCGTCTTCGGTAAGGGTGAATTTAGCCTTGGCGCTAGCTTCTATAGCGCCGATCGGGAGATCGAAGGTCAGTGCCACCTTGCTCCCAAGCTTGTCGGTCATCGCATATCTCACGACGGGGGAACACTCCTCCGCGAGCAACGTACGTGTTTCCAGTTCAGGAGCGTACGCGCTCTGGCCGTTCAAACCGACCGCCCGAACCTTGTACGTATAGTTATGCCCTACTATCAAACCGCTGTCCATATATGTCAAGACTGACTTGTCATCGACCTTTCCAACCTGCAAGAAAGATCCGGTGCCATCCGATCTGAGTACGGCGTAATAAACAAAATCAGCGACTTGCTCATTGGTATATGCCCATGACAGCGTGATGCTCGTGGCGGTCCTCCCCTGTACCCTAAGATTGTCCGGCGCGGGAAGCTCGCTGAATGTACGCACGCTGGTATAGTCGCTCATCGTCCCGGTCTTGTCGCCCCTTACCGGACGTATCTTATAGTAATAGGTCGTATCGGGAGACAGCCCGGATATCACGGCCTTGTTCTCCACGCCTACGCCGACCGTCTTCAGTGGCGTATACCCTGTCTCTGGGAGACCGGACACGAATATCTCATAGCCGGTGTCCTCCGTATTGGTATTGTTCCACCATAGTTCTATGGCCGAGCTGCTGACAGTCTTGGAGGAAAGATCCGTGATCTCGCTCCGGTAGTCCGGTTCCGGCACCGCGTCAAAAAAGAAGTACTCCGGGAACTCGGAAACGTTGGCTCGTATCATACCCCTAATGGTAGGCTCTGTCACCTCGTCGCCGTTACGTCCATGCGCGCCCTCCGGATGGAGATCGATGTAATCGCATACGGCATCCACCTGCCGCCACGCGAGGGCGATATTGCCCTTGACGGTCCAGATCACGTTGCCGTTATCATCCAAGTTAGGCTCGGTCTCCCATTCCTCGCGATCTTGCTCGTACTGTTGCGCGCTAAGGCTGTTGCCGTGCACCAGTGATTTTGCGCATACAGGCCCGACGATCGGGTAATAGGGGTTCTCCTCCGCTGTCGGGAGCGTGGTTATCTCATCACCCTCGGCGGGGCTCTCCGGATAGGAGGCTGGCGATTGCGTATACGAGCTGTACTTGTCACCTATATATGGTTTATTGAGCAATACCCATTCCCCATTTACGTAACGTTCCTTGCGGCTGGTCGGTAATCCTGAGCGCCTCTGATCCCACCCAAGATCACTGGGAACATCCTGGGGGTTCGGGATATTCGGCACATAAACCGTTACATGTTTTACAAGATCGACGCCGGAAGGGACAGGGATCTCGACACCCTCCACACCGGTATTCTTATTGTCGTTGAGATAAACCGCATAAGCTCCCTTGTCTTCTCCTTGTTTTTTAAAGCATGCCACGACGATGCGTTCATCCCCGCCAATGTATTTCATTCCGGTGTAAACATATCCCTTTAGCCGGTTTCTGAACGTGGCGATCCACCAATAGGCGCGGGTTATCGGGTAAGCCCCGTTTGTCAGTATCTGGCCAAACAAGCCTGTGGTAGCAAAACCTCCACGGTCAAAACCGTGTTCAAAGGCCTTAATAGCAGCGGCTTTCGCTCCGGGAGTCGTATCTTTACAATCATCCCAGTGGAACATCTCAAAACCCGCTCCAGTTCCCCATTGACCTGCGTCAAAATAATTGGATTCGCATTCCGTGGAATAGTAATTTACGAAATCAATACCAATTGACATCATCTGGATACATGCTCTGACAATCCATGCGCCTTTCACGTCCGAGCGATGCCGGTCGGGGATAGTCCAACTACCGATCTGCCGTCCGGCTTGAGTATAACATTGATACTTGCAACTTTTCTCACGACCACCCGATTCACCCCATCCGAATTCGGTTAAGGCGATTTCCTTATCAGGTGCGAAGCGGTCGCGCAACTCTACCATCTTCACCAGTTCACCGCCAGTTACATTCTTTATCGCCTCCTCGAAGGTGATACCATATTGCACTTTCTCCTGACTACTCCCTTGATTACCTATATTACTAAAGTACATGTGCATGGAAAAAACATCAACGGGGATGTTGGCGCTCTTTCGCCCTGCCTTCCATCGCAACATGGCGGCCAAATAATAGGCCTTGTTTACGCTGGCAGTTCCAGCGCTGATACCAAGCACCCCACCACTTTTGATTCCAGGAAGCACATTCCCCTCTTCATCCACAAGCGAGCTATCATGCCCGTCACATGCGGCGGACAGCATAGCCGCATATTCTTCGCTGTGGGTATATCCTACCCATCCGGACCAGTTTTGATCCGGCTCGTTCTCCGGCTCTATACCGGAAATCAAGTCTAAACCTGTACTCAAGGATTCGGATTCGGGGAAAAACAAACCGGCACCGTCAATCTTGTTCTTCCCATACTTAGCGGCAATAGCGGTACACAGCTTTGCGTAAGTCCTGTAATTCATAGGATCACACGTGGCACCAAAATATTTGTCAAGTCCTCCAACCCCACGTTTTGGCACAGCCCGCCACGCATCCGGGTACCAGTAGTTATCACACGGGCGGTTATGTGAGCTGACAGTCTTGTCATAAATGCAATAGTCAAATACGCCCGTGTTGCACAGGAAAGGCTTAAGCCCATATCTAAGGTAAGTGTTCCTTAACGTGTCCTCCAGATACTCTCCAGTACCGTTATTGCCGGATACCCAATCAACCTTGTTAACCTTGAATCTCATGTCCGATAGGCTGCTATAGGCATTCTCTGTGCCATAATTAGCCGCGAAATGACCGAAATGGATGTACATACGCATCCGCTCTCCGCTGCACATCGAGTGTATGCGCCCTTGTTGGTAACCATGGCCGTTCGTGCAAAAAAACTGGTCTACGGTCTTGCGGGCCGTTGAGCGGCGCAAGGGTGACATGATCCCCTCCGGGCGTGAGGATGTCGGGCGACCGTATATCAGCAGGTTGTCGATACGCTCGATCGTGCCGTTATACTCTGGATCCGGAAACGCCTCCGTCCCCTCCGGCATGACGGGACTTGTAGAGGACGATCCGAAGTCCATCATATCGAATGAGATCTTGACGAACCGGTACCGGGACGAGTGGAAATCAAGCGACGCCCAATCGTTATTCACGATGCTTATCTGCCCGATTTTTTCCCAGTCATACCCTTGATCCAACATCCCATATGCGGAGAACCTCGGCTTGGAGCGGGAATAGACGAACATCTTGTCGATGGAGTACACGGAGTAAAGGTCTATGATGATGTCGAACGGCGAGGTGTCCCGGCCGTACTTGTACTGGCTCCAGAACGTGGAGTAATCCTTGTTCGTGGTGTCTGGGTAGCCGTCCTCGAGGAAGACGTTCCTCTCGGTCTCGTCCACCATCCTGCCTACCGAGCAGACGGTCCCGTCCGTGTCGGTGAGATAATTCCTGAGCTGGGGGATGATGTTCCTTTCCGTCAGGTTGATACGGTAGGCCCTCGTCATGTCCTCGCTGCCGACCGTGCGGAAGTACACGGGATCCGAGGCCCCGGATATGTATTCCACCCCGAAATTCACCTTGATGGTTTTCAGGTATACGTAATACTCCCTGTTAGGGACGAGACCCGATATCGTCGTTCTCTGCAGCGTCCCGGGATTCTCGGGCGTCGGGATGGCCGGGACCTTGCGAAGTCCCGCCCACACTTTCGGGTCGTCGGCGTCCACGAGGTCGTTGGCGTATCGCATGTCGTATTCGGTTCCCCTGTCGTAGATGTTATTCGCGTAAGGGGCGGTCCATTGCACCGTGCAGGAGGAGCTGTCCGAGTAGACCACATGGAAGTCCTTGATCTTTTGCGGGCCGGGATAGGTCTTGTCCCCGATGATGGTGCTCGTGTGGATATAGATATATTCCCCGACACGGTTGTAATTCAGTATAGCTATCGTATCGCTATTGAGCGGCAGGTCTATGGTGCCTCTCATCGTGTTGCTCAGCACGATCTGCCGGAGGCCGCTCTGGTAGACCATGACCTTCCCGCATGATCCCTCCCTCGTGTTCTGTATCTCCAGGTTATATATGAGGGTGTCCTGTCCGAGCGCTACCTTGGCGTAAGGGGCCTTCAGGAAGTCGATGGCGATACGGCCGCCGGAGGGTGTCACCTCCCTGAATATCTCCGAGGTGAATACCTTGTCCACCTCCAGCTTGATCTCCTTGTATGCCACGTCCTTCGGGTCCCATACGTACATCCCGTCACCGGCGATGAAGAAACCGTCCTGTCCGGTCCCCGTTGGATACGCCGCTCTCAGGGCCTCCAGGGAAGGGAAGCTGTCCTGCAACCTGTACTCAAGGTTATCCCCCTTGTCTCCCTTGTCACCCTTCAGGCCCATCAATTGCTCAAGGGTGAAGTCCTCGTACCGGAAAGCGTCCCCCCGGTCGCCTTTCTCCCCCTTGAGGCTCTCCAGCTCGACGATATCCTCCCATGACCCGGCGCCAACCTTCCATTGGAGATGGGTCTCGGTTTTTCGGAAAACCACCCTTAGCTCCGAGAGGGCGAGCAGGTCCTTCCACTCTCCATTACCCAGTTTCCATTGTACGTGTGTCGTCGTCATGCGAAGATTGACCCGCAGCAAGGACAGGGGGGCCTCCACCACGTCATGTATCCCTCCCGGCATACGAAGGGCCGGGAGGGAGTATACGCTATCGAGGGATGTCACCACCTCCAGGTCTCCGACCCCTGTCGATCCGGATTCCAGGGCCGACTTGATAATGGGTTTCAATATGGCGGCGAGCGCCTTGATGTCATCGGTTGAGTATGCCATTTCGTTATTCGATTGACTGGTTAGACAAATCCATGCGCTTACTTCCCCTTTTTAGCCGGAAGTCTCTTGGGCGTCAGCGCCTCGATCAGCGCGCGTCTCAGGGGCGCGGAGGCGCTGGACATGTCGAGGATCGACAGTATCTCCTTGGCGGTCTCCTCGCCGACCTCGATCGGTCCGTCACTGAAATATATCTCCTTGCCAAAATCGGAGACGGCTATGTCACGGGCCGCCCCCCATACGAGGTTGCCCAACTCCTTGCGGGTGTCAACGACGATGGGATCGCCCTCGATCGTCGCCTGTACCCTTAAATTCTTGAAATCCACTTTTGCCATGGCTGTTAATTCTTTAATCGTTAGAAACCCCTGTTATGATCCCGTTCTCGACGGTAAACCTCACGCTCTCCGAGCCCGCCTCGTCATAGAGTTCATCGATATCCGACAATACCTCGCCTATGACGGTCTCCATGGTCTTGAAATCATCCCCCGCGGAGAAATTATAACCGACCTGCCCCTCGCGTTGGTGGTTGATGGTAAGTACCTGCTTGCCCTCTCTCGTGACGGCGGCGTGAACGGAGCCAAGCCCCTTGCCGGGCTCGTACGCCCCGGAGTACCTTACCGTCTCCCCGCCGGGCAGGTTGCCTGTCACCTCCTTGGTGACCTTTGTCAAAATCGTTAGTTCCTTTCTCATGATCGTATGTTTTAAATGATGGTTCACTCGTTCTGGTAGCCGACGATGATGCCGCCGACCACTCTCAACCGTATTTTATCAAGGTCCACGTCCGTTCCGAAAGAGACTCCTTGGTGTCCCCGGCAGTAATAATCGCCGGATGACCACACGTTCCCGACGCTGCTTAGCGTGTCGCAATGGATATTCCCGTACCCGGAGGCCGTTATGGAGCTGCAGGATAACGCCCCGTCGATATAGACCTTTCCCCCGAATTGGGCGGCGTATCCGTTCGAGAAACCGATTGTCGCTGCCCCGCTGATGATCAACGTGGTCCCGGGGGTCCCGGCCAAGGCGCTCCCTCCCCACACGAAATTTCCTATCTTGACGATATTCGAGGTGATGCTGTCTGCGTCTATCAGGCTGGCGTAGATCTTCCCGTTATGGTCGATGAGTACGCCGTTCAGGTCTATCTTGTTGCCCTTGATCGTGACCGTGCTGGCCGTCTGGTTGATCATGGAGACCACCGTGTCCCCGTTATAGTCCGTGGTCGACACCTTTTGCGTGATGCTCCTCGCGTTCACCTCAATCGAGGCGGAGAGATCGTTTCTGAGGCCGGAGAGCTCCGAGCTAGTGGCGTACAGGTACAGGCTGTCATTGATCCCGTCTATCCGTAGGCCGAGGTCCGTGATCGTCTTGCTGTTGTTGTCCGTCTTCGTCACGTAGGCGGACAGGGTGCCGTTCGTGTTGTCGAGCACCAGCCCCATGTCCGTCACCGTACCCTTTAGGTTATCCACCTTGTTGGCGTACATTCCCACACGCTCGTTCGTCTGCTCCAGCTTGGTTGACATCTCCACCCGGAAATCGTCCAGCGGCCGGCTCGTGAGCAGCAGGTTATAGATGAATATCTCCCCGGTATGGGAGATGGTAAAATCACCCGTCCCGTCCCATTCCCCGATAAATTCCTCCTGTGCGAATGCGTCGGTGGGCGTCATCGCCTTGGTCTCGTACAGGTCCTGCCCGGGAAACCTATGGTGAGCGTACCGGCCGTCTTGACCTTGCACATGAACGATATATAGAACGTGGGCCATTTCGTGGTCCCGTCCGGCATCTCCACCAACCCCTCCGGCCTGCGTGACAGCTTGGCGTTCAACTGCCTGATCGTGGAGTTCTTGATGCAGAGGGCGAGCCTGTTCAACACCCGCACGATACCGGTTATCCGGTCTTTCTCCGAGTAAAGGGAGTCGTTCACCGGGATGTAACGCTCGCTGACGGTGAATAACGACACGTCATTGCCCGGCTCCCATCCGACGATATCCTCGGAGAAGGACGAGTTGGTGAGATAGTTGTCTTTCTCCGCTATCTCGTGCCGGATGGATGACATCTCGCTGGAGAGCTTGCCGTTCATCACTTGGAATAGCGTGCTGACATCCTCTCCTGTATCCGAGAGGATGAACTTTCCACGGGCGTAAAGATTCTCCACGTACGCCCCGTCACCGTCCAATCTTCCGAAATAGGGCGTGACCAGACCGTTCAGGTTCCCGATACGGACCTTCACGCAATTCTCAGGGTCGGTCTTCATCCCCCGGATCACGTCCATGTAGGGCGTTCCGAACTCGTCCACCGTGGTGATCTTGATGATACCGCTACGGGTGGAGTTATCCGGGTTGTCCACCCGGCATAAGGTATCCCTCTTTGTTACCTGCGACAGGTCGCCCACGAAGTTCTCGAAGGTGAGCCAGTCCAGACGGTTCTCACCGTCGGAGAGGTAGCCTACGCCCACCGACACCACCTTCAGCTCGTATTGTTTCACCATCTGGTAGTTGTTCTCAAGGGTGGGATCGCCTTGGAACTGCTGGACCATGAGGATGTCACCTTTCCGGAACGGGTTGTACAAACGTCCCCCGTCCGTGTCGAGGTAGATCCTGCCCGAGTTTGCGTCGTAATGGTCCACCTCCATCATCGCGGAGAAGATACGGTTGTCATTCTCCCCTAGGAGCTGGGACACGATAAACTCGTAGACCCGTAACGTTCCCCGCACGGCGATATCATCGATCTCCAGCTTGTATCTCGTCTCGTTTATCCCGGCGGCGTTGGTCCGGATATACGGTGCGAGCATCCAGCCCGTCCCGTTAGGGAACCCCGAGGCAAACATGGGCGAGGATAGGGAACCGGCGAACATGGAGTCATTCTTCACCTTCAAGTCTTTCAGCCACGCAGTGCCGTCGGCGAACAGGCGGAACCCGTTCTCATGGCCGAAACCGTTGGCGTCACGGTCTGAGTAGATGGAGGAGTCAAGGCCGGCAAGGATGATATCCTTCTCGAACGTGATGTTGCCCGCCGCCGTATCGTCGATATCCTTACGCAGGTAACGGTCATCGAGGGCGGATATGGGTTTCAGTATCTCTTTCAAGGTTCTCAGGGCCGTGAACCCGTTCTCGTCGGATGGTTCCGTCAGGTCATCCAATTTTATATGGTAAAGGCCGTCACCGGTTCCCCCGGACCCGCCAGCCTCGTTGACGATGGCCCTCCATGTGTCCCCGAGCTCTTTTATGATACTGTTCCTTATGGTATCATGTATCGAGCCAAAAGTCGCTACGGATGCTTTCGGGTTATGCGGATCAAAGGCCGGGAATAATACCCCCTCGCCAAGCTCTTGCCGTGGGAGCTCAGCTAAGCGAGGGGGAAAAATAAAATCCGGCGAGGAGAGGTTTGGAACCGTTAGATTATCCGGAAGCTCTTTCTCGTTACGGATAAGGTTCAGGTATCTCGAGATCTCCGAGAGTCGGTACGTGAACGTATAGGAGCTCGGGAGATCGTTGGAGGTGTAGGTGGCGTCGCTCTCGGTGACGATTATTCTCCGGATCATGGACGCCTCGTATATATATTTGGCCCGGCTGGGGAAAAAATCCAGTAACCAACGGCGGGAGTAATCATCGAGGAATCCCGTGTTCTTAACGAACTTACGATCGGTCTCCACGTCATACTCGGACAGGTTCTCGCCCAGTTCCGCTATCAGGTGGCCATGCTCTGCCTGCAGACGGTTCACCCCATGGGCACGGAAGGTGTCCATACCGCCCAGACTGTTCTCGAAAAGGAACCATTGCTCGTCCTCGGAATGGATATCCGTGAATTTATAGAATTGCGATACGCTCAGTCTCGCTCCGCCGGCCTCGGCGTAAACCTCGAGATAGCTGGGGTACTTGTTCCCGAATAGCTTGGCTACGATCGCGTATTGGAGATTGAGTGTCACGCACTCGCCGGCGGTCATTCCCTTCAAGGAGGTCGTGCTCGAAGATTTGTCCGGGAACGTGGCCTTGGCCTTTACCGTGCAGTCCGATATGGCGTAGTAGGTCAACCACTCCGGTGAGTAATAGGTCACCTCCTTGATCTTTGGCTGCCACGTGAGGAAGTGGGACTTCAACCAGTTTCCCGGCGTGTCCGCCAGATCCGCTATCCCGCACCGGATCGCCCGGAACGAGTGGGAGGTCCCGTCTATCGTGGCCGTGAAATCGGCGAATATGGTATTTTGGGAATAGATCTCTTGGGCCGTGTCCAAAGTATAGCTCAATTGGCTTTCCACCACCTCTCTCACGTCGATCGTGACCATCTTGTCCGGGCCGGGCTCGTAGCTTTGCTCGAGCAAGGTGGCCGTTCCTTTCTTCAAGATGAAAGAGACGGCCTCTTTTGCCCCCAATACAAATCTCCTCATGTTCCCGGACAGGCTCAGAGCGTCTGGTTTATCTATGATCGTTGCCATTTGCGATTATTTTACCCCCAAAAGTATGGCTGTCGGATGGTCCGATAAAGGACAGTTACCGGGTCACGGGCTCGAGCCACACGGTCAGGGTACCGTCCTCCGGATCGGTCGGCCCGGATGCGGAGCCACGGCTATAGAATTGCACGGGATAAGTGGCTTGATGGTATTTCCCGCCCTGCACGTATTGGTATGCGCTGGGCGGGGCGTAGTATATGGTCACGGGTTCCTCCTTGAACACCCATCTCCTTTTCACGCTGTCGCTGGCGTTGGACCGGGAGTAGTTGACCTTCCATTTATACTTGGATACATGGGTGGCGAACCGCTCCGTCTCGGCCATGGCCGTGGATACCGGCTCGTAAAGCCTTGTGGTAAGGAACGTGGATTCCAAGGGTTCCCGGGAACCCGGGCTATATTGTATGGCGGAGGGAAGCAGCTCCTGTCCCTCGATCGTCACCTTCCTGTACTCGGAGAGCGATACCTTTTGGATGTCACTGAGAAGCATGCTCGCTTTTATCTCGAGCAGAGAGTTCCGGAGCAGGGAATCGTAATTCCTCCAGAACCGTTCGAAAAGCCCGTCCGGGCCGTGGTAGGCGAGCGTATAGTTCCAGAGCTTGTTTCCCTCGGCGTCATGATTGAGGATCGTTCCGTAGTCCAGTTTCCCGGCATGGAATACGAACGCCGGCATGGGTTTCAACTCCTCGTTATCTTCCGCCTCGCCTACCACCTCAGACGTGGAGTCATTCACGGAATCCATGATGATGGAGGAGTTCAACGATCTTCCGGTCCCTATATAAATCCCGAGATGCGGGATGGCCCCGGCTCCTCCGCTGCCAAAAGCAGGTGTATAGACCATCGCCGGTAGCACGTCCGGGGATTCCTTGCTCTCCGTCTCCAGTGTCCCGCCGGCGTAATAATCCATCGTGACCAGACCTATCCGTTGCGTGACCGGCGTGATCCCCTTGTAACCTCTCCGGACAAACTCACCCGATATCTGGTTATACTCCACGTCCGGGTATTTCTTTAATAGGTCTACCAAGGTACTGAACTCCTCGTTCTCGTTCCCCGTGGCTCTTCCCGTCGTTGGCATCGGGCGCTCGCTCTCCTGTTTCTCTTCCGGCGGCGTGAGCCGGTCACAGGTAAGCTTTAACTGCTTGAAGCTCGAGGGATGGTTGACTGTGTATTTACCGGCTACGCGATCCGTGAGGTCGCAGGAGGGTGTCTCGTTCAGGTTCTCATCGAATAGCACGATACAGATGGTCTTGCGGGTCTCGTCCGGGATGAACTCGCAGCAGAATTTATACCGGTATACGTCCAGTATCGTCTTGATCATGCAGTCCGGGACGATCTGGGAGTATCGGATCTCACCCCTTACGATCGTATCGATCGTGTTGTTCAGAAAGACCATGTCCTTGAATGGGGTGGTGCGGGAAAAGAAGGAGTCCTCCAAGGTGTAGCCGAGATAGGCGAATATCTCCTCCAATAGATGCAATCCACGGATGAAGGGGGATATGTAGAATCCCGGAGCCAACCGGATCGTTTTCTCATCGACTACCTCCGTCCGCTCCACGTCGTTGTAAAGACGGGGATATCCGTCCGGTCCCGGATCACCGGTGGCGTTTAAAGAACCGGACTCTAGGATGGCCGGGAACAAGGCGAATCGGTCGTCATGTGTAATGAACAGGTTCCGGCAGAAGGATATCGCCTCGCTGACAGACGCGAACTTGATAACCTTGTCCTCAAAGACCGTGGATAACGGTACATCCTTGATTTTCTCGTAGAACGCTCCGGTATTGAGGTAGAAGCTGGTCTCGATCCCGGTTTTCCGGTTCGCCGACAGGATGGCTTGACGGCAGGGAATGGAGAATACCCCGTGTTGGATCATGGCGTTGATCCGCTGCGAGGCCTTGCTGATCCCGGCCATGTTATCCGGATAGATGAGTAGTTCCCTATTCCTGTCCGTGGGAGGGAGTGTTACCGGTAAGCTCTGCTCTCCGTAATCGTTAAAGAACGGGTTCATCCGGGATAAGGCCAATTGGATGTCTCCTAGGTCGTAAGCCTTGCCGGATTCGTGAATGATATCCATCTTATTTGCCTCCTATCTTTTTGGATTTATTCAGAGTCTTTTGAGCGGCCTCGATATCGCTGTAAACGATATAGGCCCTCATGCCTTTTGCTCTTAGTTCGGAAAATAGCATAAGTAGCTGTGTGAGTACTTTGAGTAATTCCGGATTATTACTTGAAACCATTACATTTTCTTCATCCGAGCGTCCATTGTATCCACCGTTGGCGAATCCGTTGACGGGAAGAGGATTTGTGCTTGTTCTTTGTCTTCGGATGGCATCCAAGGCTAGGATATGGTTCATGGAAACCGGATCTTGTAATTGCCATGCCGGTGTAACGTATTCTTCTCGATGTACGGGACCAGCCACTTCAAGTATACCACCGTTGCCGGTGAATCCTCCGTTGTAGTATCCTGATGTAGATGCCACACGAGCTCCGGAAGAGGAACCGGAGGAAGAATTTCCTCCAGAAGTCATATTCTTGATCTTTTTTCTTTCCGCATTAGCTATCGCTATTTGTGCCGCCCCGGTAACGGTGAGCATAGCCGCCGCTATAGCGCCTCCGATTGGTCCTAATTGGGCAAATGCCTGCATGATGGCCACAGCGGTGTTCGCTATAATCTCGGATACCTTGATGGCGAATTGTACATCTGCGTATTTCTTTTGTATCTCTAGTTTTTTCGTCTCTTTCTCCTTCTCCAAACGAGTGACTTCATCTGCATTATCACCGGCTCTTTGTATCTCAAGATCATATTTGGCATCTATATTTGCGATCTCAGCCTCTTGCAAAGCAGATATTGTTCCTGAGAACATATTGGAATATGTGTCAACACTCTTTTTTAGGTAATCGGTCTTGATCTTTAGTTTCGCTTGTTGATATTCTTTCTCATTAAGTAAACCTTGTCGGTATTGCTCCTTGAGCGTTTTCATATCTTTCTCATACTGTTCTTTCATGGACACTAGCCCATATTGTGAACGTATTTGGTAACGTTTGTCTTCCTCCTGCCTCACGATGTTTGTCTTGGCTCTTTCATAAGCGGCATCTAGCTCGGTCATATCCAGTCCATCTTTTTTAGCCATTTCCTTCTTCGCCTTATAAACGGAATCTAAGACTTTTATTTGCAACTCGGTCTCTTCTCCTACAGTGGTTAAATTAAATTGTCCCTTAAAGTCTTTCAATAGGTTTTGTAATGCTTTTTGTTGGGACGCACGTGCTTGAGCTGCTTTTAGGTCTGCATCCAATACAGTATTGTTGGCTTCTTCGATGGCTTTTGCCTTAGTCGATCCATTCTTTATCTCGAGCGAGAAAACATCATTCTGATAATCTTTTTGAATCGTCAGCCGCTTATCCGCATAATGGGTCTCAATGGAAAGGAGAAGAGCCTTCGATTGCTCCTCCGTTATAGCTTGTTTGGCCACTGCCTTCTCTAACTCTGTTTTTTGAGTTATATAACATTGTTCTTCAATCTTAAGACGCTTGTTCCGGTTGTCTTGAAGTGCCGAGATTACTTCATTTTCCCGCTTTGTTTCAATATCTAATAGTTTTGTTTGAGCTTCCACTATCTGCTTATTGATTTCCGCTTTGATCTTATCGCTTCCGGCTTTCTTTAAAAACTCTTGCAATTTATCAATGCGTTTTTGATAATATACAACATCAGAGCTAATCACGGAGAGATTATAAAACTGTTCTGTTTGCTCATTCTCCGACTTTTGCTTTTTCAATAAGGCCAGTTCTGAAGCATGTGCGGTTTCCATTTCTTTCAATTTCAAATCCATAGCCGATTTAAACTCTGTATCTTCCAGTGTTCTATTACTACTTCCTCCGGTAGTCGAATTATTTCCTGATAATATCTCATTAACAGTCTTACTATTACTTGCGATAATCTTTCTCAATGCTTCAGCCTGTTCTTCCAAAGATGTTTTTGTTTTATCACGCCTTATTCTGCCACGAGCTACCATATCAGCCAACATTTTATCTGCCTTATCCTTACTGAATAAACCAAAGAGACCTACTTCCATTTGTTCTAACCATGGTATCTGCTCTTGAAAAGCCTCCGGGTCTGTATCTAATCTGATTTTCTCTTTTTCTATCTCGATAAGTTGTTCTTTAGCTGCCTGAGCTTTAGCCATTTCATATATACTATCTATATATTTATTAATCGCCGTTGTTGCTTTATCTGTGCCAATCTCTTCCAAGGTCAAATTTCCTAAATATTCAGGAGATATCTCATTAAGCTTTTTAATAGCAGACAAACGGCGCTCTTTCGTTTCAGATTCATCTCGAGCCAAACGAAGGAATTGTTCCAACTCTGTTTTTTGTTGTGTTATATTTTGTGCAGCATCTGACTCAACCTTGTTTAAACGACGTTGTATCGCATCCATTTTCGTTAATTCCTGATTAGCTTTTTTCATGTAAAGTAACCAAGTTAATACAACAGCTCCCATTAACGCATATGGATTCTTAAGCATGGTAGCATATAAACTCTTCATCGAGGTTATAATCTTTTCATTCCATATCACTTTCAGCTGATCTGCGATGATTGATGATTTTACAGCAATGGTATAAGCTGTAAGTCCAGTAATAATTGCCAATATTTCTGTTGTGTTTTCACTTATCCACGTAGCCAATGCTACAAGTTTTCCAGTCCAATGAACCGTTTGGTTCATGGCTCCGATAATAGCAGGGTTGAGTTTTTCCATCAAGTCCATTGCTAACAAGTTCATCTTGTTTCTTGCTTGGGCACGCTTGGCCTCGTTCGTATCAGAGTTGGTTTGTGCTTGTTCAACAGCTTTGTTGGTATCGGTAACGGCTGTCGTGTACCGTTCGATATCGGCTTTGTTCATTACCAAGATCTCAGCCATTTTTGCATGTTCTTCACCGAATAGCTTGGCTGCTGATTCTCCTTTCTTGAATCGAACGGCGATCTCGTTGATTGCCAAAGAGAGATCAAACACGCCATTTTTGTAACCGATATTCTTTTCCTTCATTCTCAAGAGAACCTTGTCAAGGCTATTACCGGCAACGGCCGCCTCCGAGTATTTTGGGGCTACAGCTTCAATTAATCCAATGTGTTGTTCTAATTGCAGATTCATTAGATTAGCTGTGGTACCGGATTTCTCAAAAGCATCGGTGATATATTGGATATTTGCGGCTCCCGCTTGGCTACCGGCGGCGATGGCATTTATGATACGTCGGCTTTGATCTGCGCCAAGGTTCATTTGGTTCATGACCGTGGTAAGGGCTTTAGCCGCCGGCTCTAGTTTATCTTTTCCCGCTATGGAAAGATAAATGGCATCTTGCGTGACTTTCTCAAGGGCCTCTGCGTTTTTCAAAAGCTCTGGACGCTGACTACCGATAATAGCGAAGGAGTCATCAATCTCTACGGCGCTTTGCTTGATCCGTACGCCTTCTTTTGTGACGGTGGTAGATAAACGTTTAGCGGCGTTTTCTAGTTTTGCTACGTTCTCATCATCCAGTCCGGTTAAGGCTTTTAGGTTAGCGGAAGATGATTCAAGTTTATCTCGTTCATCCCGGAACTTAGAGAAAGCCATGGTGATACCGGTGATCGCCGCTACTCCCGATCCGATTATACCCATATATTTGTTTAGCCAATCTGCCGCTCGTCCCCAACTAGAGGCTTGACAACCGATTTCCACACGCATCTCCTTTTGTACCAAAGCCGTTTCTTTGGAAACCCGTTTTAACATCTCTAGTTTTGAGTTATATTCGGTGGTGTTACGTGTGGTTTTCTTTAATTCAGAGCTTATCTTTCCCTTTACGTCTAGCAATTCCTTATAAGTGGCTCCACTCAAGTTCTTCAATACTCTTTCCGTATCAGCGACCTCTTGCTTATACTTTTGCATCTTCTGGGTTTGGGCGGTCAACTCACGTTCTATTTTCTTAGCTGCCTTGCTGTTACCTTCTCCGGCCGTCCGGAGATCAAGTAGCTTTTTCTCCAGTTCCCCGATTTTCGTCTCTAACTCCGATGCGCTAGTCATTGCGTCGGAGTTATCCAAGTATATCTTGATGCTCCTGTTTAAATCTCCTGCCATATCCTAATCTTTATCTATGAAAATTCGTGATGCGTCGATTTGCATATCGGCGGCGTAGTCCGCTACGATGTCTGCCAGTTTGGGAAGATTCTTTTCGATGATGGGATCGAACCAACGGATCGGTTGGCGGTTGCCGGTTCCCATCAGGTAGAAAGAATCCGGGTTGGTCTTTTTCAGCTTCCCGTATTTGTCCGTCCATTTAGAGCCGCCCCGGAAACCACCTTGGCCCCGTCCGGCTCCCTTATGGATATAGATACCTTCACGGGCGAAACTGAATCCCACTCGTTCGGTCTCTCCTTTACTTTTGTAAATTCTGGGTTCTAGGGAGTCCGATAGGAACTCATCTTTCTGGACAAGTAAGGCGATATTCCCTTTCAAGTCTTGGATCACGTAGCCCATCCATTCCTTTACCTCAGAATTGAATTGTCTCAATTTCTCCTTATCCTGCCTACGTTCATACCGGGCGATCCGGCTGGTTGACTCTAGCGAGATCTCGAAGGGTAATCCTTCCCTCGCTCCGATTAGGGAGTTCTTGCGTTTAGGCGTGCGCATCTGCTCGCTCAATCTTTTCATGACTCCCATATCATACCCACATTGATTTGTCGATAGAGAAGGGGATAGGCTTTCTTAGGTTGAAGCCTAACATCACCCCATAGAAATTATCTCCCATGGGACCTATGCCCCGAAAGGTCATGCTATTTAGCTCTAGGAACTGAAGCCCGTTACGTTCCTCGTTCCAGTCGAGCATCATCCGGCAGACGATCTGCATGAGAAGATCCTTGCATTCCGCTTTCGCAAAGTGAATCCCGTCGATATTCCCGGCCTCGCATTGCTTTAATAGGGCGATAAAATATTGTGGGATATTTACGAGGTTGTCATTGCTAAGCCAAGAAAAATCCGAGTTAAGCCCGTCGATGGCGACTAATACATGATCCCGGATAGAGGAGATACGTTCTTCCAGATCGGAGATTTCCTCTACCTCGTCACTACGGAGGAAATGACATTCCCCGTCCGTATGACCGATAGCGGCTAGATGCCTAGCGATCCATTCCGAATACTCAAAGTGATTGTATATGTCCATAACATCCAATTTATAGACACAAAAAAAGCCCCCCGAAGGGAGCTTTTAAAGGACATATGAAAACTACTAATCACCTTTTATACCTACTGATATAATCAGTCAAGCGTTCAGCTTGCAATTTTGTTATCTTTGTAAATGAAATCTTCTTCTTAAGTGTCTCAAAACCAAATTCATCTATAAACTTACCAATTGAAACATTTAAAAACATAGAAGGCAAAGAAGACACACCTTCCATATCGATGGTAATCTTGTCCGAAGAATTCATATTCTCTCTGATTATATCATAGAGACTACTTCCTGCCATAGGAAAATCCTTTCCTTCCATCACGTCATAAAGTTTAATTGTACACATAGTATCCTCTTTTTATTTAGTTAAAAATCAAACTCGTCTAAAATTTCTTCTTCTTCCAAATTTCCTAAATATAATTCGAAATATATCAACGTCCCATTAAAATCAAAATCAATATTGTCAATTTTAACTTCATGCTTCTTTAATAAACGAGCTGTATTGCAAATTATTCTTACTGCATCAGCGCACGATAATATATTATCTAGGCCTTTTCCTTTATTATGAACCTTAGATCCAACTGTAAAATCAACCTCTATAGACTTTTTCAAAGCATCGCTATCTGATATTATAGTGGAATCAAAATTTCTGACAGATTTTGATATACCTTTCCCGAAATCACAAATAGCTACACGCAAGACTTCATCCTGTCCTTCATATTTAATAAATGAAAAAGCATTACCATTTGCATCAGCATGATCAAAAACATTATAAAATGCTTCTACTATGCTAAGCGAAATTATACTTAAGTCTTTACCTCTAAAGAAATTCTTTTTAAAATATTGTTCTACCTCTATTGCATATGCGTCTTTTTGATTCTCAACTATACGCCATAAATTAAATATATTATCACTTTCAGAATCCACATGATCTTTACTGTAATTCCAATACTCTCTAAATTTAAGATCTTCAAAAAACAGCTTCTCTATAGATTCATTTGATATCCGTATAGTATGTTCTTCTACATTTACTAAAAATTCAATCAAACATGCAATTGTAACAACATGAATAGGCTGAAATAATTCAGGAGACAATGTATCCTTAAAAACAAAAGTTATTTGTTTTTGATAATTTTCTTTTTTATATTCATTCCTGATAGTAGCGATTTGTCTCAGCCAATCCGCTCTTTTCAAAGAGTTAAAATATATGTTCGTATTATCCATGTTTTGAAGAACATTATTCATATATACAACAATTTTTATCTGCTGAATATTATCAGTTTCTATTTAAAAAAGCAAAATAAATAATAGCAAAACAATCAACACACCAGCTATAACCTTGCTTATATGGTTTTTGCTGTGACGCACTTCATTCAGAGCCGCACCGATCAGCATAACAAAACCTAATATAGCTACAAATGTCAGCATACTGCAAATATAATCATTCTTTTGGAAGAAGCAAGCGTAACAGCTCCTCCAATCTCATGGCGGCACGCATTCGTTCTTCTTTACTATATTGTCCGTTTACATCGGTTACGATGTCGAGTAGGCGCAGGGCTTCTTGGAGTTTCATTTCGGTTCCTCCTTTCCTTCAAACAAACATAATCTTTTTTTCAGAAAACTTAGAGCCGCGATAAGCGACAATGATTCTTTTTCAGAAAGTACACCCGGGGCATCATGCTCGCATGCAATGAAAGTGATAGCGCTGTCAATGGCCTTAACATCTTCTTCTAACCCACCTTTATCATTTTCCTGCCAATATCTGATTGCATCCAGCATCCGGTTTGATATACATATATCTTCCAGTCTAATCATTTTGGCCTCCTTTCTTCGCTGAGTTATAAACGAACCAAGCTACGATGGCCAGTGGTAAGAACACTGGAGACAGCATAGCCAATAAAGCTACCGTGTACATTTTAGCCTCGTAAATGGACTTACAGGGGGTGATACCAAGAGGCAACAGGTTGTAGAACTTTTGGACGGTTGTCCAAGAAAAGAGATCATGTTCCCGGCTCCGGGAAGATGATACGGTTAATGAATTTGTTTTCATAACTACTGATGTTTCGCATTGTAGGCAGATATCTATAAAGCAAGAGCGGCTGCCATTTCCCTATGCTGCGAAACATCAGTAGTATCCACTCCGAAGAGCTAAACCTACAAAGGAAAAGAGGCAACCGCCTTTATCTTACTTTAGGGCATAAAAAAAGCCCTACAAAAATGTGAGCATTAACCGCGCTCAGCGAAGTAGGATACACCCTACTGATGTTTCGCATTGCAAATATGGTGAAAGTTTTTGAGATGGCAATAGCTTTTGCTGATTTTTCTATTCTTGATTCATTTATTAAATAGTCTTTAAATAAGGAGGAATCCCCTTATTTGAAGACTATTATTCCGAAATCTTGAGACTAAGGACATAATGGAAGATACAGCCTCTATTCATTCCTGATGTCTCAGGGATCGCATAGGTTTGTTCTAACTCCCAGCCTTGTTTTGCCATAAAATTGAGAGCATCAACCATAGAATTGAACTTGGCGGCTTTAACTTGATCAGTTTGGGACTTGATGGCGTTGTCTACATTATCGCCGAAAACAATCTCTACTTTAACTTTGTCGCCTTTGAAGTTTCCATCCCCGACGATTTCACAATAGGTTTTCTTTTCTTGTGCAATGGCACATACGCTGATCATAGCAGCGAATAGGATACAGATTAGGTGTTTCATGTTTAATTTTGTATTGATTATTATGGATCGCAAGTAGGGAAAAGTTTTTGATATGGCAAAGAAACCAAGTATCTTTGTGGAAAAGAATTGCGATATGAATACAACAGATTACGATATCTATAAAATCAGACAAGAGCAGCTGTCGTTAAGCCGTCGTATCACTCGCATAGAAAATATGATACACACAATCAGACCTACTCGATTAATCTACGTATTAGGTTTCCTATCGGGTTTCCTGCTAAACTATCTACTACGGCACCTGTTATAGCGGCCAAGACCCACCAAGCGAATTTAAACAAGGAGACCCAGCCGTTAGCCACGTCAAGTTTTAATTTTTTATCTTCCAGTTCTTCTTTATCTGCTGACTTTTGCAGATGTTTTTTCAATCCAATAGTAGCAATACTTTCTCCTTCGTTGGTTAGTATCAGCCAATATTCATCCTTTCCCATATATTCGATCGCATGATACCGCTTCATCAGCGTCTCCTTCATATACTCATAATCCATCGTGTGATTATCATAGTCCGGAAGGCCATTATAAAATTGGTCTATATTACAGCGACCAGCATTTTGTTTCACCGTGGCAAGTATCTTATCCGCTATCTCGTATTGTTTTTCTGTAAACATTATCAAAAGAGAATAGCCTGTATTTCTGAGGGTGCATCCTCATACTCTACAGGCCATTAAAAAACCAATTGGCATATCTTTTCCGAAGGTCACCGCATGCACTCGGTTCTACTCGGTTTCTAATCTTTTCGTAAAGATGGGGAAAGTTTTTGGTAACACAATGCTTTCCACGTATTTTTGTGGAAAATGTTATTCCTATGAAATCAATAATCAATTATTTTCGCAAACGTAAAGAGGAACGTCTTCGTGAACGTTGTGTTAAGTATGCCATTAAAGCCCACGAAGGACGGGATAAAGGTTTTACTGTCAGCGATTCAGCCCAAGACATTGAATTGTATATAAAAGACGGTATGATATTCCAAGGAAAGAGGCATCAATAAGGTTTCTTATAAGGCAAGACAACAGGTAGTCTGAACCTTATTCGGTTCGCCTCATTTCCATTGCTTCCTTCTTTGGTTGAAGCGCCTATACCTACTACACTGGCTAATACACCGATCTTTCCGCTATTTTCCTTTATTTCAGAGGTGCTGACTTGTAGATTGTAAGCCCTCGATATATTTGATATCTAATCTTTTTGTAAAGAAGATGAAATATTTTAAGAAAGTGAGATTTTATCCATTGAAGAATTTCTCATTTCCCAATAAATTATCTTTAGATATTTTAATATTGGGTGAGAAAATCATTAATTCTTTTCCTTTCCCAACTTTTGCGGCACTATAATTTAAGTCAAAGGGACGAGTCCGATAATGAGAATATAGTTTTGCGATAAAAGGGACAAAATCATAAGAAACAACCCATTTTTGATCTTGTATAGAGCTTATTTCATTGGCTATTTCTTGGTGATCGTTGTCTGTATAGTAATTCATATATAGACCTTTACCTTTTATGTAATAGGGTGGATCAAAATAAAATAATGTTTTTTCGTTAAGTTGGATCTTTAATTGTTTCACAAGTTCAACCGCATCTATACCATATAATTGAATTTGATTTACATATTGTGCGATACGTTGTATTCTACTGATTAGGGTTGGCTTGGTATAACGAGCGTCAATAAGAAAACGTCCTGTTTGTTCCATACCTCCAATTATTCCACCATTGAGTATCCCTGAGCGATTTGTTCGGTTTAAATAAAATGTGGAGAAACCTAACTCTAACAGATCTACATTTACTTTTTGTCGTTGAATTTCTTTTTGTCGTAGCCAATGCTCAATGTTGACAGGGGTGTCATTTATCAATCTGCATAAATCTTCAGTCTGGTATAACACGGAGTGCCAAAAAGCATATAAAGATCTATCTCTGTCGTTAATGATGATATGACTTGCAAGCCCATTGAATAGTAAAGACAAGGCAACAGACCCTCCTCCTACATAAGGTTCTACATAGGTACCTCCATCTAAATTATTGTCGATAAATAATTTAGAAAAGTAGTTTGCCACCTTGCCTTTACCACCGGGGTATCTTAATGGAGAATAAAATCGATCAGGCATCATCTTTTTCTATATTATTCCACAAAGTTACCATAAATCTCTGGAATAACCTCGAAAAACGGGAGAAATGACGCTAAACGACTTAATATCAGAGTTGTTATGGTGTCAAATGATGACAAGCCGAAAAATCGGAAAACGCAAAGAAAAGCGGATTTAAG
>OBWE01000036.1_pt1 | contig 115695 bp, 121 predicted proteins | sample 1476251 | NCBI WGS metagenome assembly OBWE01 (sample SAMEA2580037, study PRJEB22360) | human gut metagenome | biome: human gut; feature: human-associated habitat; material: faeces | place: Denmark | collected 2008/2010
AACAGCATTCACGATGCGGACCGGGTCGGTCGCAGCTATGTTTTCATCAATTCTTTGTGGAAAAAGAACGGTTTGGTTGGGAATGTAAGGACGAAAATGTAACTTTGCCATAACGAAAAACTTTATATCTAAAGATACGAAAACTTTGGGTAATAACAAAGCCCGGGCTTGAGAAAGTCTGGGCTTTGCGCATAAAAAAAGGCTGTGTCAGCGTTTTGACACAACCTCTTGTTTTTGAAGGGGTAGGGAAACACCCTTTTTTGGGGGAGGACTTCCTCAACTATCTTAGTCATTTGCGCATAATCCTGGCATGCCATTCACATTCCGGATGATAACCATAGAATCTTTTACCATCCCCACCCAAATCCCAGGGAGAAGTTATTTCAATTGAACGTTTTGGCAGAAGATCGTATTTTGCTTGAGCTATTAGTATTTTTGTATATCTTCTAAAACGTTTGGACGCAACTCTTTTGCCTTTCTTCTGTGATTTGCACCCACACCATACTCCAGCGGGAAACTTCTTCTTCGATCTACTCATTTTAATGTAATGTTATGAATACAATCATCTAACCGGATAGACTGTATTCTAGTTAAACATTACATCTTTTTGCTGTTTAAATTCATCACTTCAATAAGAATAATAGTTGTATACAACAGATTACCATAATGCGACTTGGCCTATGCTCCTAATTTCAAGTTTAGCACTTATTCCCATAGCTTTAAAAACTCTTGCAATGGTGGAAAAGGTTAAATTCTTACCGTTTTCAATTCGGGAGATTTGAGCCCGCTGCACTCCTATCAGATTCCCTAATTCCTCTTGTGTTAGGTTCTTCGACTGACGAGCTTGTTTAATGGCTTCACCAATTAAGAAAGAGTTTAAATCAGCTTCAAACTGATCTCTTTTGGGAGTGCCTTTTTTCCCTATGTGCTTATCTAATATTTCTTCTTCTGTATAAAATTTCATTGTTTCATTTTGTCTTTAATCTTCGTTGGTAAGTTGTTCAGAAAATCATCTGCATCTTTTGAATAGATGATTTTGAATTTAGTCTTTTCTTCCATAAGTTGTTGTTTTTATGCAGCAAAGGTAATCTTTTGTTTCCATACAACGAAACATTTGTATTTATTTTATGCAGCCTGTTGTGTCGTTTGGGCGAGTGTGCTCCTATTAGTGGTATAGGTTCACACTCCAAATCATCTTTCCCTATCTGCATAATTGGGAGAGGATCTACCTAATATAAACTGACAGCAAGACGGTAAAATAACATTAGTAGAGTTCGTTGAAGCACAGTCGGAACTGACCGATGAATGGAAAGAATGGATTGATACTCGGCCAATAAGCGGTGAAAGCGCTAGAGCCTTTCTTGCCTGGCATGAAGAATACGCCATGAACCATCAGAACAGTAACCAAACGATTCCCTTACTCAGAGTAGGGGGATTGTTGTATTTACATAGGCAGGGATAATAACTCCTCGTGTATAAATTTCATTCCACAACTATCTTACGCTAAACGTGCGAGAAAGCCCGTTCCTTTAGGTATGGGAGTATGTCAATTCGTTCAAAGCACCACATCACCAATGCTAAATACCTATATATAGGTATTTAATTCATTTTTATACTATTAAAATGGTATTTTAACAGTGTTAAGTAGTGACTATTTTTGCACGCAAAATGGAAAACCAGCAACTGTACTTCTGAGAGAATGTAATGTATTATATTCTATAATCTCTGTACGTAATGAGATTGTCCAAACAATGTAGTAAAATGTAATAAAACGGCATAGCCCAAAAATAAAAATTAACTATTGTTGCTAATATCAGAATTAACCATGTTGTCTGGTGATGCCAAGGTAAAGTGCTATTTTTTAAAGGTTGTTGTATATAAATCTTAGTGGTAAGGATAACCATAATTATTAATATATGAGTATGAAAAAAAAGAAAAGAGTATTGAATATAGTATTTGTATACTTATACTTAATGTACATAGGAGCCACCTTTCCTGTCAAAGCGCAAAGTAATTACAAAGTCAAACTTACAGGTATTGTTTACGAATACGACCAAAATAACAAGCTTTTACCTTTAGAATTCGCAGCAGTGTCCATTCCAGAATCTTCATTAGGGACAACCTCTAATGAAAATGGTAGATACACACTGGAAAATGTACCTACTGGTAAAATTCGTATGCAAATTCAATATTTAGGCAAAGTTTCTATTGACACCTTAATAAATGTAAGTAAGGACCTGGTTCTTAATTTTACAATGAGGAATGAGGATTTTAAGTTGAAAGAAGTAACAGTAACCGCAACCAACAACCGTTCGGGCAAATCCACATCTTCTCACATTTCCCGCTCTGCTATGGATCATATGCAAGCGACCAGTTTATATGATGTAATGTCATTGATGCCAGGTGGAATTTCACAGAATCAGGATATGAGTTCGGCACAACAGATTAACATCCGTCAAGTTTCCAGTTCCAGTGGTCCGGAAGCTCCGATGAATGCTATGGGTACTGCAATAATTCGTGATGGTGCCCCCATCTCAAATAATGCTAATTTATCTGCGATGAACCCTACGGTATTAAGTGGTACGGAAACACCCGCTTCATTGGCCGGAGGTGCCTCGCCGGCTGGTGGAACCGATGTTCGCAGTATTTCTACAGAAAATATAGAATCTATACAAATTGTTCGTGGTATCCCTTCTGTTGAATATGGTGATCTGACCTCAGGAGCAGTAATTATTAATACAAAAGCTGGTCGTGAGCCGCTACGTATCAAAGCAAAAGCCAATCCCAATATCTATCAGGTGTCTATGGGAACCGGTTTTGAACTTGGAAAAAAGAAAGGTGCTTTAAATGTAAGTGCAGATTATGCTTATAATACGAATAATCCCATATCCAGTTATCAGCACTATCAGCGTGCCACAACAAAGTTGCTCTATTCAAATACTTTCTTTAATAATAAGTTACGTACCAATTCCAGCTTTGATTTTATTTATGGTAAGGATCAGCGTGAACGTAATCCTGATGACGAACAAACTAAAACTGCCTCGGAAGGTCGTGATGTAGGTTTTACTTTGAATACCAATGGTACATGGAATATAAATAAGGGCTGGTTGAAAACACTACGCTATGTATTGTCGGGTACGTATATGGATAAAGACAGTTATTATGAAACCGTATACAGTTCTGCTACATCTCCTTATTCCATGACCACTACAAACGGTGCGGTGCTTAGTAACTTTGCAGGTCAGCACATCTATGATGCCAATGGTAATCAAATTACTAATTTTGGACCGGAAGACATAAATCATTATGCTGTTTATCTGCCAAGCAGCTATTTGGGACACTATGAAATTGATAGTCGTGAAGTTAATTTGTTTGCTAAGGTAACGAGTTCTCTATTCAAGGCGAGCGGTCATGTAAACAATCGCATCTTGATTGGTGCGGATTTCCGGAGTGACGGTAATGTTGGTAAGGGAAAAACTTATGACCCAAGTACTCCTCCTTATCGTAGTCAATATGGTCATAATTCATCTTTCCGTCCACGTAACTATAAGGATATTCCTTTCATTAACCAATTTGGTGCATATGTGGAAGATAATTTTAAATGGTCTATAAGCGGTACGCATGATTTGAACATTCAGGCTGGTGTGCGTTATGATCATACCTCAGTAGTAGGGGGCATTTTCTCGCCACGTGTAAATGCATCCATTGATTTGATTCCGAATTTATTAAGTCTTCAGGGAGGTTACGGTATTGCTGCAAAGATGCCTTCTCTTCTCTATTTATATCCGGAAAATGCATATTTTGAATATATCAATATAAATGAGCTTGCCAATGAAAACATTCCGGAAAGCCAGCGTTTGTTCATGACCACCACAGAAGTTCGGCAAGTAGATAACTCAGATTTAAAGATTGCCCAAAATCATAAGGCGGAAGTCGGATTTAATTTACGAGTGGGTAAAACCAATCTGAATGTAATAGCTTATAAGGAGCGTCTGAAGGATGGTTATGTAATGAGCCAAACTTTCAATACCTTCAATACATTTATCTATAATGAATATCAGCGCACAGAAAACGGAATAGAACTTAGTAGTAGCTTACCGGTATTGTCTACTTATGCAAAACCAACTAATAATTTAAATATAGAAACCAAAGGTTTAGAATTTGATTTGAACATCGGACGTATTGATGCTATCCGTACGGCTTTCCAAATAAATGGTTCATGGATGCGTACTAAAAGTTGGCGTCAGGGTTATAGCTTCTATGACAATAGCGAAGATGCTGCTTCAGCCCGTAAACCGGTGGCCATTTATTCTCAAGATGGCAATGCAAGTTATAAACAGCAATTTGTAACGACTTTACGTGCCACTCACAATATCCCGCGTATCGGTTTTGTTGTTACGATGACAGCACAAGCTATTTGGCAGCAGTCTAATTGGAATACATTTGGAAACGATTCTATACCTGTGGGCTATTTAGCATTGGAAGATGCGTCTGTAAATATGTTTCCCGAAGGGCAATATACCACTACCCAGCAAGTAAAAGATGCAGGATATGGATATATGTTGAATAATGTAAGTCATAATAATGCTATAAAAGAATCATATAGTCCTTATTTTTGTTTTAACTTGAATGTAACTAAAGAAATTAGCGATATGCTACGTGTTTCTTTCTTTGCCAACAATATGTTCAGAAGTTATCCGCGCAGAGAATCCAAACGTAATCCGGGTTCGTATACTCAATTGAATAACCGATTTTTCTTTGGGCTGGAATTATCACTCACTTTATAATGTTTAGGAAGTTATGAAAAAATATTTAATATATTTGTTTACATTGGCAAGTACCCTTTTGATAGGATGCGATTCCTTCAGGGACATGTCTGGTGCAGCAGAAGTGAATCCTATCACAGTTGATGTATATTTGGATATTACCGTTGAAAATATATCCACGCTGAAAGATCTGACTGTAAAGTTTGACAATTACGATGAAGATTTACATTATGTAAAAGAAGTAACTGATAATAGTGTGAAAGTTGACGGGATTATCCCCGGAATTTATTCAGTAACAGTATCCGGTACAGCTATTGATACAGAAAATAGCGAGTACTATATCAATGGTAACTCTGTAAATGCAGCATTATTTCACCATGGCAGCGCATTGAATATTGAAGTGCAAGGCCTTAAAGTGAGCCCTTTAATTTTCAAGGAGATTTATTATTGCGGTAGCCGTCCTGAAAAGGGGGGAGTCTATTTCCGCGACCAGTTCTATGAGATATACAATAACTCTGCTGACGTTTTGTATTTGGACGGTATTTATTTCGCAAATCTAACTCCAGGTACAGCTACTACTAAACTACCAATTTGGCCGGAAGCGGATGGTAATAATTATGCATATGGAGAACGTGTGTGGAAATTTCCAGGAAATGGAACCGAATATCCGTTAGCACCAGGTGAATCTTGCATTATTTCTCAATTTGCCGCTAATCATCAGTTGGACATCTATAACCCTCAAAGTCCTATCGACGGCAGTAGTTCTGAGTTTGAGTTTAATATGAATAATCCAAATTTCCCTGACCAGGCAGCTTATGATATGCAACATGTTTTCTATCAAGGAAAAGCAGAGATGGGAAGCATACCACAGTATTTGACATCCGTATTTGGAGGCGCTTATGCGATTTTTCGTGTTCCTGAAGGAGAAACTTGGGATCCGGTCAATGATGAAAATATGAAGACAACAGATCTAAGCAAACCGAACAGTAATGTTTATTATGCTAAAATACCTGTTAAATATGTATTGGATGCTGTGGAAGCAGTAGACAATGAGTCAAAGATGAATGCAAAACGTGTTCCCGGTGTACTTGATGCAGGTATTACTTGGGTAGGAGCTACTTACTGCGGTTTAGGTATTGCTCGTAAATTGTCCACAGACGAAGAAGGTAATCCTATTATTCGCGAAGAAACAGGCACATACATATATCAGGATACAAACAACAGTACGGATGACTTTGAACGTGGCGTTGTTCCTGTAATGCGTCGTAATGGAGCAAAAATGCCTTCATGGAATCACACATTGCAATAATTAATTAAAAGGACAGAACAATGAAAAAACAATATATGAACTATATGAAAAGCTGCCTGCTGGTAGTGATAGCCTGCTTTGTAAGTATGGTGGGAGCGGCACAGGGTTTCTCTCCTGCCGCTATGGAACAATTGAAAACAAAACGACTATGGTCTCATTCACAGAATGCTGCCGGTATGCCATTCGATGATATTCAGAATTATTCGAATGTTATATTGGGATATGACTTACAGGATGGAAACTATTGCCGTCCGCAAGAGGGGCAGAAAGAGACTATCGTAGGTGTATCCAGTGAAGGTTTTATCAATCTGAAAAATGCATATGTATGGGGAGCATTTAATTTTGCACAAAACAATCTGACGGATGCCGGATATAATGCCTCCATTGCCGATCCATTCAGGGGAATGCCTTACTATATCGCAGACCAGCACTTAAGTAAATGGAGAAATCAATATTACGATCTGAAGTTTCGTGCAGCTACTCCTTTATTTGGTAATCATTGGGCATTGGGTTTGGAAGGTAATTATGTAGCTACATTAGCTGCCAAACAGCGTGACCCGCGTGTGGATACCCGTTTTTATACGCTGGAACTGACACCGGGGATTACTTACAGGTTGAATAATTCACACAAGTTTGGTGCAAGTTTCAAGTATAGTTCTATCAAGGAAGACTCAAGAATGAGTAATGTCAACTCTTATGTGGATCAAGATTATTATATATTATACGGTTTGGGAACAGCCATAAAAGGAATAGGCAGCGGTGTAACCAGCAATTATATTGGAGACCGTTTCGGTGGAGCTCTCCAGTACAACTTCAGTATGCCGTCTTTCAATTTACTGCTTGAGGGCAGTTACGATGTAAAAGCGGAAACTGTTCAGCAGAGCTATACGACTCCTAAAAAAATAGCCGGTGTAAAAGATAAAACCGCCCATGTTTCTTTAACGATGATTCAGGAAGGAAAGAACTATACCAATTATATGAGAACCACATATACAAACCGCAATATCGATGGTATTCAGTATATTTCTCAACGCGATAACTCAGAATCACAAAGTGGCTGGGTGGAATTATATAATAATATCCGTTCTACGTACAAGACACAAACCGCTTCTCTTAATTATGCATTAAGCAGAAACCGCGGGAATGAATATAGTTGGAAAGCAGAATTAAATGTGAATTATACCAATCAAGACGATGAATATTTAATGCCTAATTCTGTACAGAATGCAGAAAATTTATCTTTAGGCTTAGGCGGTAAAAAGAATTTTGTGTTAGGAAATAGCTTGAATCGCAGGATTTTAATAGATGTTCATATTGCGTATAACAAAAATCTGGGAGGTGAATATGTATATGGTGGTAGCCATGCAGACTATCCGACTGTAACCGAATTACAACAAGGGCTGACTAATTATTATACTTGTAATTACTATCGTATTGGCGGGTCGGTTACGTATTCGCAACAAGTCAGCGAAAACAGACGTATGAACTTATTTGCAAAAGTTGTATTCGATCGTGTAAATACCTCTGACTATGATTATGATGGGCGTACTTATTTATCGATAAGTTTAGGATGTAATTTTTAATGCTACATAACGAAATCTATATTACAAAAACATGCGTAAATTAATCACTGGAAGTTTGATGCTCTGCAGCATATTATCTCTGCGGGCACAGACATTTGTTAAACCGGCTGTGAAAGTAAAGGACACCTCTTTTGCTGTAATTACAGATAAAGGGACTTTTCAGGCTTGCGAAGCCGAGCTTAAAGCCTATCAGGAGATTCTAGGAAAGGAAGGGTTGCCTACGTTCATCGTATACAATGAATGGAAGAAACCGGAAGATGTAAAGAAAGTTATTGTTAAGCTCTACAAAAAGGATAATTTGGAAGGAGTGGTATTTGTCGGTGATATTCCTATTCCAATGCTCCGCAAAGCCCAGCATATGACTTCCGCTTTTAAAATGGATGAGAAAAACAATGACTGGAGAGATTCTTCAGTGCCTAGCGATCGTTTCTACGACGATTTCGACCTACAATTCGATTTTTTGAAACAGGACAGTGTCGAAAATAATTTCTTCTATTATAATTTGGCTATAAAATCTCCACAGCAAATTCGGTGTGACATATATTCTGCACGTGTCAAAGCTGTTGATAACGGCGAAGAACCGCATGCGCAAATCAGCCGCTATTTTAAAAAAGTGGTGGCTGAGCACCAGACAAACAATAAATTAGACCAATTCTTCTCCTATACAGGTGATGGCTCTTACTCTAACTCATTGACTGCATGGACACCGGAAACCTTTACTATCCGCGAACAGATGCCGGGCGTATTCGATAAAGAAGGACGAGCCCGTTTCATCCGTTATAATTTCAGCGATTATCCCAAGGACGATGTCATTAATATGCTGAAACGCACAGATCTGGACTTGTCTATTTTTCATGAGCATGGTATGCCCGAACGTCAATATCTTTCCGGTAGTCCCGCTACTAATAGGTGGAATGCTCATGTAGATGCAATGAAGTACTATTATCGTGGTTTAGCACGTAGAAAGCAAGACAACAAAAAGTCTTTCGACGAAATGCTGGATATGATGAAAAACACATACGGTTTGGACACTACTTGGATTGCAGGCTATGATGATCCCAAAGTAATTGCAGAAGATTCTTTACTAGACCTGCGCACCGGTATTATCCTATCGGAAGTTACAGAGTTTAAGCCTAATAGCCGTATGGTAATTTTCGATGCATGCTATAATGGTGATTTTCGGGAAAAAGATTACATTGCCGGACGTTATATCATGTCGGAGGGAAAATGCGTAACTACTTTTGCCAACTCAGTCAATGTACTGCAAGATAAAATGGCAAACGAGATGCTCGGCCTGTTAGGTATGGGAGCACGAGTGGGGCAATGGGCTAAATTGACGAATATTCTCGAATCGCACATTACCGGTGATCCTACTCTACGTTTTCAATCTATCAATGAGATAGATGCCAATGCTTTGCTCAAAGAGCCATATAACGAGTCCCGCATGTTGGAGTTATTACAGTCGCCCTATGCCGACATACAGAATTTTGCTTTGCACAACCTTTATCGCAATGACTATCCGGGTATTTCTGATTTATTAAGAAAAACTTTTGAAACTTCTCCGTTCATGATGGTACGTTTCACCTGCTTGGGATTGCTTGAGAAGATTGGTGACAAAAACTTCCGGGAAGTCTTACACTTGGCCATTACGGATTCCTATGAATTTATTCGTCGTACCTCTGTTCGTATGATGCAACATGTGGGACTGAACGAGTATGTTTATCCGCAAATCAAAGCCTACGTAGAAGACAACCTATCTGAGCGTGTGGCATTTAATGTGAGTTTGGGACTTCAGGTCTTTGATCAGGCAGCTGTACAGGCGGCAATTGATAAAGTAATGGCTGAGACCTATGTGTTGCAAGACAAGGAGGAGATGCGTAAGGTTTTGGAGGATGCCAATAATACTCGTAGCATGCAAAAAGAGTTATTAAGCAAAGAAACCTCCGAACGTTGGCGCATCCTTTATTGCAATTCTCTGAAAAATTATATGGCACATGCCTGTGTAGACGGCCTCTTGGCTTTACTTACCGACTCCAGTGAAAGTGAAAAGCTAAAAACATGTTTATTGGAGGCTTTAGCTTGGTTCACTCATTCTTATCGGAAGCCTGACATCCTTCGGGTATGCGATCAACTGAGAAAAGATAAGAGCTTATCCGAGAACCTTCGTGAAGAAGCCGGCCGTACATATTACAGACTTAAAAATTAATTAGCCATGATTAAAAAAATCATATATCTGGCATTTCTTTTGCCATTGGCAGGAAATGCACAAACAACAGTCATAAAGCCATCGGTCAAGCAACCTACCGCTTTTGCTATTATAACAGATAACCAAACTTATGCAAATACCAAAGATGCCATGCATCAGTACAAAACTGCGGTTGAAGATGATGGTTTGGCAACTTATCTGATCAGCAGTGATTGGCAAAATCCAGATCAAGTCAAACAGATGATCATCAAAATATATCAAGAATGCCCTTCATTGGAAGGTCTGGTTTTAATCGGTGATGTGCCTGTCGCATTGGTACGTAATGCACAACACATGACTACTGCATTCAAAATGAATGAGAAAGCCTTTCCTTGGGATCAGTCTTCCGTACCTACCGACCGCTTCTATGATGATCTGAACTTAAAGTTTGAGTTCATCAGGCAAGACTCAGTAAATCATCAGCATTTCTACTACAAATTGACGGAAGACAGTCCCCAGCGGCTAAATCCTACTTTCTATTCGGCTCGTATCAAGTATCCGGAAAAAAAGGAAGGGGATAAGTATGCGGCCATTGCCTCATATTTGAAGAAAGCTGCTGCTGCCAAGGCAGATAAGCATAATCAATTGGATCGGGTATTTTCATTCAATGGTGGTTCTTACAATTCCGATTGCCTGATTGTATGGATGGATGACGAAAAAGCTTATATGGAGAACTTTCCATTAGCTTTTGGTCGTCAAATGGGATTCAAACATTGGAACTTCCGAATGAAACACCCTATGAAATATAAGTTATTCAGCGAATTGCAACGAAAGGATCTTGACTTATTTATGTTTCATGAGCATGGAATGCCAACAGGGCAGCTTATTAATGATGAATTGGCATGCACTGATTTCAATAATCGTTATAAAATGTTGAAGAGCACACTTTATAATGCAGTCATGGCCCATGTTGGAAAACGTGATAAAGACACCTTACGTATTCAGATGCAAGAAAAGCGACAAGTGAATGAGGTGTTTTTTAAAGACCTGGACAATCCTAAGTTCTGGGAAGCAGACTCTCTTCACTACGCTGATGAACGTATCGTAACGGAAGATTTAATGAAGAGAAATCTTTCCACCAATCCGAAGATGATAATGTTTGATGCGTGCTACAACGGTTCTTTTCACGAAAACGACTATATAGCAGGACAATATATCTTTAATAACGGTCAGACATTAGTAGCACAAGGAAATACCCGTAACGTATTGCAAGACCGCTGGACTATTGAAATGATTGGTTTGTTGTCCCATGGTGTACGAGCCGGGCAATACAATAAGCTGATCGCATCACTTGAAGGTCATTTGTTTGGTGATCCTACTTTCCGTTTTGCTCCTGTCGAAGCCAATACTTTAAGTACCGATATAACGCTACACAAAAATGACAAAGCTTATTGGAAGAATTTGTTAAACAGCCCATACGCTGATGTACAAAGTTTGGCCATGCGTATGCTGGCTGACATCGATACCCAAAAGGAATTGTCTCCGTTGCTCCTGAAAAAATACCGGGAAGGCGGTTTCAATACAGTCCGTATGGAGGCTATCAAGTTGTTGAGCCGTTATCAGGACGATAACTTTATCGAAGCATTACGCGAAGGTTTGAACGATGCTTATGAAATGGTAGCTCGCCAAAGTGCCATTTATGCCGGATTTGTAGGTGACGATTCCTTATTGCCAGCTATTGTGGAAGCATTGATCGAACATAATGAACGTTTACGCGTACAAATGAGCGCCAACAAGGCTTTAAGCCTTTATCCGAAAGAGAAAGTGGAAAAAGTAATAGAGGACTTTTATGCAAAAGTTGACCGTTTGAATGAAAACGAGGAGAAAAAGCGGTTACTAAGAAGTCTGGAGAGAATGTTTGTACAAGAGGCAAAAGTCCATCAGACTTTGATGGATGTAGCTGCACCGGAAGCAAAACGTATCAGTGCAATCCGCAATGTGCGTAACTATACGTTCCATTTCCACGTGGATGATTATTTGAATGTAATTCGTGATGCCGGTAATCCACAGGAAGTACGTGTAGTAATGGCCGAAGCATTAGGTTGGTTTACCAATTCTGTACAACATCCACACATTCTTGAAGAAATAAAGAAGATGCAACAAACAGCCAATCTTCCGGAAGATTTAAAAGCAGAACTTGAACAGACAATCAAAAGATTAAGTTTATAAATATGAAGAAATACATCCTTTGGGCAATTACCGCTTTGTGCTTACAGGATATGCAGGCGCAAACAGTTGTACATCCTAGTATAAAAACAAAGACTACTTTTGCAATTGTAGTCGATCAGAAAAGTTATGATGAAGCGAAAAGTGAAATTGATGCTTATCGTACCAGTATAGAAAAAGAGGGCTTAGGTACTTACTTGCTGATTGATGATTGGAAAAGGCCAGAACCTATTCGTGAGCGGCTTGTCAAATTGCATGAGAATGAGAAAACGCCTTTGGAGGGTTGCGTATTTATAGGTGACATCCCTATTCCAATGATTCGTGATGCACATCATCTATCTTCGGCTTTCAAAAGGTCTCCCAAAGCCAATTGGCAGAAATCAAGCATTCCTTCCGACCGTTATTATGATGACTTCGGATTAAAATTTGATTATATTAAACAAGACAGTTTGATGCCTGACTATCATTATATGACATTGCGTGCTGATTCTAAACAGTATATTTCACCGGATATTTATTCGGCCCGTATCCGTCCATTGCATTTAGAAGGGGAGAACCGGTATCAGATGCTACGCGATTACTTAAAAAAGGCTGTTGCCGAAAAAGCAAAGCAAAATGCATTTGACCAACTGACTATGGCCCGCGGCCATGGTTACAATTCCGAAGATCCTTTGGCATGGAGCGGTGAGCAAATGGCCTTACGTGAGCAATTACCGCAAATATTCAAATCGGGCAATACGGTGAAGTTCTATGATTTTGACATGCGCTATCCGATGAAACCATTATACTTGAACGAGATTCAGCGCGAAGGATTAGATGTCATGCTATTCCATCATCATGGTGGCCCCACCATGCAGTATATCAATGGCTATGAAAATGGTTCCGGTATTAATTTGAGTATTGAGAATGCCAAAATATTCTTGCGAAGCAAGGTGCCTTCATATGCCAAGAAGCATGGGCGTGAAGCTGCTATCAAAGAATATGCCAAGCAGTATGGGGTACCTGAAAGTTGGTGTGCGGAAGCTTTCGATGAGGAGAAAATAAAATCGGATTCCATAGTAAACCGTAATATGGATATCTATACTGAAGATATTCGTCTTTTGACCCCTAATGCGCGTTTTATACTGTTCGATGCTTGTTTCAACGGTTCTTTCCATTTGGATGACAACATTGTAGGCTCTTACATATTTAATAAGGGTAAGACCATTGCTACTATGGGATGTACGGTTAACACCATTCAAGATAAATGGCCGGATGAATTTCTCGGCTTGTTAGCTGCCGGTATGCGCATCGGGCAGTTCACCCGTTTTACCTGCTTCTTGGAAAATCATCTGATCGGTGACCCGACTTTTCATTTCACCAATAATGCCGGGCTGGATATGGACATCAACCAGGCTTTAGTTGTGCAGGAAGGAAATGTTACATTCTGGAAAAAACAGCTGAATTCCCCTATGGCTGACATGCAGGCAATGGCGCTCCGTCAATTGTCAATGGCAAATTATAGTGGGCTCGTTGAACTGCTGAAGAAAAGTTACTACGAATCGAACTATTTCGTAGTGCGGTTGGAAGCATTACGCCTATTAGCTTTGAACTATCCGACAGAAGTTGCCGATGTATTGCAGACAGCCATGAATGACAGTTATGAACTGATCCGTCGTTATGCGGTGGAACATGTTGAAAAGAACTGCAATCCGGAATTGTTGCCGGCATGGATAGAAAGCTATCTGTTGCGCGGACATGAAAACCGCCATCGTTTCAGAATCTTTAGTGCTATCAATACATTCGACCATGATATGGCTTTGAATGAATTGAAAAAACAGGCTGCCGGTTGGTCTTTCTACGATTCTTCCTATGTGAATGAATTGTTGGAATACTTTCCTCGCCAAAAGAAAGGACTTGAAAGGGATTTTGCACTTATTGGCAATCCGGAAAGTACTACCAAGCAGATACAAAGCGAAATAAGTCGGTTCCGAAATAAACCTATCACTAAAGCCATTGAGCCATTACTGAATATTGTCAAAAATGAAAGTCAAGAAGAAGAACTTCGTATAGCAGCTGCCGAAACATTAGGTTGGTATAATTTATACCATAATAAGGCAAATATCATTAAGGAACTTGAAACATTCCAAACTTCCAAGAAAAAAGTAATGAACGAAGTTATTAAGACTATAAATAGACTGAAAAGTAAAAATAGATAATTTTTTAATTCCATTAGAGCTATTTAGTCATTGCTGTCTCATTGCTGATTATTGCTGTCCGGTAAATTTTTAATAATTGAGGACATTCAGTAAATAGTATAAAATCAGCTAAATAATTCATTTACACAAAATTGAGAACAGTACCTTCATACATAAAGTAGGGATATTCAGTAAATGTCCCCTATAATAAAATGACATATGAAGATGACAGAGTATACCCACTTCATATGTCATTTTTATTGCCCTTTTTCTGTTTTTTTTCATATAATCCTATTTGTTGGACATGATGTTTCGGAAGAAGTCTGATGACTTCTTCTGATCCTGTCTGTAAATTCGTGTCATGCCGCTTTATCCGATCGTTTCCTGATCTTGTCTATCATGAGTATGGCATTTGCCGTATGTATTCCAAAGAAAATCCAAAGGATTTCGGTTTTCCTGTTCCGTGCCTTTATCCTTGCGAGTGAGTAATGTTGCTTTTGAGTACCGAAGCTTCCTTCAAGCCGGGTGGCCCTTTCTTTTGAGAGTTCACTTCTGAGCACCTTTCTCAAGGGCTCATCCTTTGCTGCCCTTCCCTTGCGTACGAAAGAAGTGGATATCCCATATTTTGTACAGAACTTTCTGTTGGCATTATTGGCGTATATAGAGTCTGCAGCTACACATCTTACCCTCACATTCATGAGCTTCTGCTGCATACGGATACAGTCCTTAAGCCGTATCCCCTCATTGAATGCCTTGAACGAGAGTTGTTCGATGAACGATATACCGTCTATCTGTATACTGTTAACCTTTGCACCGAATTCAACAGATTTTGTTTCCTTTCCTCTTACTATTGGACGTACATAATGACGGTCGATGCTGACGATGCGGTCACTGACTTTCCGCCCTTCAAAGATTTCCTTTTCCTGTACAAGAACCTTTCTGATGATGGAAAGACGCTTCTGGTACTCCGGGGTATACCGGAGGAAGGTTTCGTACTTCCGATGAATCTCATCTCTCTGTATGAGGAGTTTTTCAAGAAGTCCGATCATACGACGTTTGAGCATCCTTGTCCTTGAAGCCTTCCTTTCTTTGCGCAAGGACTGAATATATTCCTGCGACCCGGATGACGTTCAGACAGACCTGCGGCTTTCGCCATATGCTCAAACGGAAAGACCGAATGAAGTCTGCCAAGCTCACTCTCATGAAAACTCTTGCGATATTTTTCCAAAACATCAAATTCTGTAAAGCCCAAAACTGGGTGAATTTCCGAAATATTTTGTATCTTAGCCATATCTTAGTTGGGGAATTTCCCCCGTTTTGGCTGCCAAACCTTATTTTCGGGGGAATACCTAAAGATACAAAAAAGCCAACTAATTCGAAAGGCTTTGTGTATGAATTAGTTGGCTAATTTTATACTATTTACTGAATGTCCCTATTTAAAAATTTCTTTGTTCATGAAAAAATAAAGGCATTTAAATAAAAGGGATGTATTATAATTGTAGTTGCATTTATTACTAAGTAATTATAATTTTCTTGAAGTATTGATGATGAATAAAGATCCTTTCATTTGGTGTCAGATAAAATTGTTGACGGTTCAATAATTACTAATATAATATTTCAATGAGAGATATTTGATTGATGCTTTATATTACTTTAAATATAATAAGACACCATTTATATAAGTATTAATATTTACTTTTAGGAAATGGTGTCTTAAATTATAAATAGGTTTAGAACTATTATATTTCTACTCCTAAATTAATATCCTTTTTTTTAGTGGGACATATTCTTTTAATCCCCAACCTGTTGGGGAAAGAATGCGTTCAAAGCTTCTTTCTACATTTCCTTTAGTATAGGTAAGTACTTGTTTCTCTAATGAATTTTTAAAATCATTGGCATTTAAATCTCTGAAGATATTGATACATTCTTTCTTAAGATATTCATTGATTGCAGATGCAAACACTGTTTTTTGTGTTGTTTTGTCAAATATATAAAGATTATTGGGGATGGGAACCATTGTATCAATACCCATGAATATGTTACAATCGACGATAAGTTTGTAAGCATTGGTTTCTGCAAGTGGAGCTGATAGGCAATATGTAGAACGTTGAATTAGGCTTTGGATGAGTTCTTTTCTGTTTATTTGAAACATATCTGGATGGGAACGGCCGCTTACCTCTCCCTTCCGGTAAGCAGATCCGTTCCCATTTTCTTTAATTCCCGGATGATGGCTTTCTTTGGATTCACTACGAACCTGTAGAGACGGAAAGTGTTTGTGTATAGGCGTCTTTCCTCTTTGAGCTCTCCATGCAGCACTTCTTGCTTAAGCTGTGAGACTGCCTGATTCTTCAGTTCGTTCCGTAGCTGCCAGTTCTCGGAATATTTTCTCAGGCTTTCATCCAGTGAGTGGTAATAAGGAAAATAATCGTACTGCCGGTTAAAGCATGATGCGCACCGCGTGGACCATTGGGAACGGTCAAAACCGACAATCACCTCCTTTCCGTCAAGTATCTGCCTGTTCCCCCTGCTTTTGGAAAGGGGGGAAAGGGATACGGTCTGTGTCTTGTCCATGCGAGAGACGATAATATGCACATGCAGTTGCAGTCCCGGTTTCCTTTCACCGGCTTTTGCCCTGCCGGCTTCCACCTCGGGATCATCGCCTTTATAATGGCGTTCCGTTTCCACACGTCCATACCATACCAGATCATCACCGGACTTGATTTTCTCCCGGTAAAAGTTCCGGGCATATTCGTCCATGCATCCGCGGGAGAATTTTTTCAGCTCGGCCAGTACCTCTTCCTGTTCACCGGCGGTCAGTTCCGAGAATTCCCCGACTTTCTTTCCGGTCACCTTTTCTATGAGATGGCTCTGCTCCTCACCACTCGGATTGATGGAAAGCATATAGAACTTATCATCATTTCTTTTCAGGGTTCTGTGGTTATTGTCTATATGATGCATGACAGTCCGGGGTGTGACAAAGTCTTTTTGTTGTGAAAAAAAATTATCATAGTAAGGACGCACATCCTGTGACTCCTTGCTGAGATATTCCACCAGCTGCGTACATTTCCCCTTGTTATCCGATACTCCTGGGGTATTGATAGGCTGGTGCACTTTACAGTACATATTCCTCGTCAATCTTCTTGATGAGCAGCTGCAGGGTGTTAATGGGTATCTTGACCTCATCGCTGAACTTTACTTTCACAAACCTGTCGGGGTTGAGCTGGTATTTGACAAGTTCGGCCAGGCGTTTGAGTTTGTCCGCGTACCCGGCATTATCATCGGACACCGCCTTTTCGTTTTCAGAAACCTGTTGTTGGAGCTGGCGGTTCTTCTCCTTGAGATCACGTATCTCATTCATCAAGCGGACATAATCGGGAGCATCCTGAAGACCACTATTCATATTGGACATTTTTTCAAGAATAGGCTTGAATATATCTCGTTCCTGAGACTTTACTATTTTGACGAGATCCTCAATCCGTTTCTCCACCAATGCTGTCGGATTCTTGGAAGCATAACGCGGATTATATCCGGTAATTTCAAAAAAAGTAATCATCCTGTCAATACATAGGTTGGGGGTATCACCGGCCTGAAAGATTTCCAAGCGTTTTTTTACGCTTGGAGAAATTCGGATCAATTTGGTAGAGTTTTCTTTGTTTGTATACATTTTGTCACTGATTAAGTTTCTGAGACAAAGGTAAATATAAGGTTGTTGGATGTCAAGCGCTACACCTACTCAATCAGGATAATATATTATAATATACTGAAAATTAGCAAAATGCCACGTCGTTTACAAGAAGTTTACTGAAAGTTGACAGTACAATTATTTTTAAATCAGCACTATAAATTCCTTTTGTTTACGTTTGTATATATTCAAGTAAATAGTAGCTACATGTAATTGTTTATTCATCAACGCTTTGCGTCGATTAAGGTTCTCGCGTGCGGGAACTCCTCTTGCTCTTCCTTATCAGGAATTCACTAAGGGACTTTCAGCCCCTTAGCCCCGGGAAGCCACAAAGCCCCGGAAGCACTTCGGAACAGTCGTACAATCCGAAGGCCCCACCCATGAAAGAAAGTGACAAATTGGAAATGGCAGTAAATGCATGGAAACGGATGAAAACAGCGTGTAAACTCCCTCCTTGAAAGGAAGACGGATACAATTATTAGCAGAAGCAAAAGTAAGCTAATTCACTGATAAAGAGCTGTGTGTAATTTGGACAAACAGAGAAAAATCATTACCTTTGATATGTGATAATAAAGGGAATAACACGTTATGAATGAAGAAATTAGAAACATTTTAGCAGAAGCTGGAACAAAGACGTCGAAGATACGTAAACTTCTTCTGCTCGGCCTTACTCACCGGGAAATAGCAGAGCTCGTTACTCGTGGAAATCGTGGATTCGTGTGGAATGTATATAAGAAAATGAGGGATGAAGGATTGCTACCTGCAGCTCGGACTTCCGTAGTTACTGTACCGGATTTGGATTATTCTTTCAGAAGAAAATTCGGTGTCGAGATAGAGGCATATAACTGCACACGTGAACGGCTCGTTCACGAATTGAGAGAGGCGGGCATCGAAGTGAACAGTGAAGCATACAACCACCATTTGCGTTCACGTTGGAAACTGGTTACGGATAGCAGTCTGAACGGGAATGACACATTTGAGCTCGTAAGCCCTATATTGGTAGGAGAAGACGGATTGGAAGAACTGGAAAAAGTCTGTTGGGTTTTGGATGCATGTAATGTAAAGATTAATGGAAGCTGTGGACTGCATGTGCACATGAGTGCTGAAGACTTCAGTATCACTACTTGGCAGAACCTGCTCCTTTCATATAAGCATGCCGAAATTGAGATTGATAAATTTATGCCAGTTTCACGCAGAGGAAACAACAATAATTTCTGTACTTCACTCTGTCGCTTCTCTGATGAACGGATACGCTCGGCACGAAATATTGAAGAACTTCAGAATCTGTTCCCAACCAGATATATGAAAGTAAACCTTAAAGCCTATTCGCGCCACAAAACGGTAGAGTTCAGACAGCATTCGGGAACTATCAGTTTCACAAAGATGGAAAATTGGGTGAGATTTTTGGATAGAATGATTACCTTTGCATCTGTAAGTGCACTCCCGACAGGAGTCAGGTTGGAAAATTTTCCTTTCTTGGGGGAAAAACAAAAACTGTATTATAAATTAAGAACAAAAAAATTAGCCGTATGAATAAGAAAACATATATGTTGCCTGGTGACGAGCGTATCGTTGCCGGCAACGCCAAAGAGTTTGTGCATGAACTTCGTGTGGGCAGTTGGATGGATTCCGATTGTACCGATGAACAGTATATGCACAATTTTGCCGAACGTTATGTGGTGCAGTCGGGTGTGCGGATTGCCATCGATACGCCCGAGAAATTCCTTGCCGATTTGATTCGGACAGGATATGCCAAAGAAATGTAACGGACGGTTTCCTTTATTATTACACCATCCCCGTTTTCCTTTCATGGGAAGATGGGGATTTTTATATGGATAAATACTGATGATAATATTATGCTTTATTATGCATTTAAGTAAATTACTATATTTACTTTCAGGAATTTATACTTATTACAGTCAAAATGGTAAAAGAACGGCTTGTCTGTGTATTATAAAAAAGGACTGATAATGACCGAAAAGGTTGTTATATTGGCATTGTATCTTGTTGGCACAAACTGTATGGCATACATGTTTTTAGATATTATTTAAAGGATTTTTGTGAATTATTTTTATGCATAGAATAATAATATATAATACTTTTGTATTTGATAAATGTTCTTTTGAACATTTATACTCTGACTATTTTGTGTCTGTGAAGATGCAAAGTTGTTTGTTTTGTTTGTTATCATCCTCTCTTTAAGCGTAAAGAGAGGATGTTTCCCATTATTTGGATTGGGAAATATATGGACTATATAATACGTTGAATAAAAAAACTTTCAATCAGGACTTCCAGCAACCTCTTTGCTTTTTTATTAGTAATGAAACTTCCTGTTTTGTTCTACCGGAATGGTAGAACAAAACAGGAAGTGCCGTAATCTTATTATTTGGAATCGGTTCCGCTTTCCCCTGAAAGCAGTAATTTCACCCTTGAAAAAATGGAAAAGATGATGTAACACTTACGGGGTTGAATCATCTTCATCCTGATAATGGAATGTCTTATCTTTGCCGGCTCAAAAAGAGAAAGACATCATAATGGAAACTACGAGCCGCTTTTTAAAAGATAAACAGTATATGTGGTACAAGGTAAGGGAACTATGTTCCAAAGGACTCAACAAGACACAGATCGGCAGATGCCTGGGCGTAGACAGAAGCACCGTACGGCGATACCTGGCGATAAGCAGGGAAGAATTCATCAGGAAACAGAACTCTCATCGCAGACATAAGTTGAAACTTGGAAAATATGAGGAATATGTGCGCGGAACCCTGGAAGAATATCCGTATATATCTGCTGCCAGGATACATGACTGGCTCAGGGAATGTTATCCGGACTTCCCTCAAGTATGCGGCAAGACCGTATTTAACTTTGTCGGACGCATAAGGGAAAAATACGGTATCGGGAAGAACTCGGACGGCAGGGTTCGTCGGGATTATGAGAAACAGCCGGATACACCTTACGGGGAATATGCGCAGGCTGACTTTGGTGAGAAATGGATACCTGTTGGAAACGGAAGTAACGTGAAAGTTTACTTCTTTGCAATAGTCCTTTCACGTTCCCGGCAAAAGTTCATCCATTTCAGTCGCCGGCCTTTTGATACGGAACTTGCAGTATACGCACATGAACTTGCTTTCCAGTATTTCGGCGGAAAGCCCCGCAAAATAATCTATGACCAGGACAGGGTACTTATATCAAGAGAGAATTTGGGAGATCTGGTGCTGACAACAAAATTCCAATCATTCGTAAAGGAGCAGCATTTCCTGCCTGTATTCTGTCGAAAAGCGGACCCGGAATCGAAAGGAAAGGTGGAGAATGTAGTCAAGTATGTAAAAGGCAACTTTCTCTCAGGGAGACTTTTTTATAACATAGACAGGCTTAATGAAGAAGCACGCCTTTGGTTGGAAAGGACCGGGAATGGAAAGGAACATGGAACCACCCGTCTGATTCCCAACCGGGAGTTTATCGTGGAGAAAAATTTCATGATGCCTTATTATGGAACTCCGCAACCGCCGCAGGAGTACATGACCGAATACCATGTACGTAAAGACAATACGGTACAGTATCGGGGAAACTACTACAGTGTTCCTTCAGGAACCTACCGGAGTGGAGAAACAACAGTATGGCTACAAGAAGCTGAAGGCTGTCTGGAACTGTACAGTAAAGATACGGGAAAACTTCTGGGCAGGCATCCTCTTAACATGGGAAGAGGGAAGATCATATATGATGAAAAACATCGGAGGGCCAGAAATGCCGGTACACAGAAATTGGCGGAACGCATCCTTATATATGTATCTTATAACAAGGAAGTCGCCTTATGGCTGGAAAATCTGCGCCGGCGAAAGGAACGCTACTACAGGAGTAACCTGGAAGTAATCCTGCGTAGTATTCCGAGCTATGACGGACATACGCTGGTCGAAGCCATACGCATGTGTCTGGACCGGGGCATCTATAATGGGGAGTCGGTTAGGAATCTATGCGAGTGTGTGCGTAGAAACTCCGGAGAGATACCGGAAAATGGCAGCACTTATATTTCACAACCACCGAGCATGCATCCACCGTTTCAAACCGGAATGATGCAGTCTTACAAAGATATTTTCACGAATCATGATAAAACGTAAAAAAGAACTGGTCGAATATGCACGACGTCTGAAACTGGCAAGTTTGGCTGAACACATGACAGAGATTATACATGAGGCACAAGAAAAGCAGCCTACCTATTCGGAGTTTCTGTTTTCCTGCCTTGCAAAAGAAGTAGGTGAAAGGGACCGGAAAAGCTTTCTTTCACGAATAAAAGTGGCCGGACTCCCTGCCAGGCATACTTTGGATGAGTATGATTTCAACCGGACAGAAGGACTGGACGGCAGACAACTTCGGGAGTTGCGTGAGCTCACGTGGATGAGCAGGGCATACAATCTCCTCCTGGTAGGAGGTCCCGGAACCGGAAAGACATTCATTGCATCCGGGCTCGTTCATGAGGCGGTGAAAGAAGGATACAATGCTGCCTTGATAAGCCTGGAAGATCTGCTCGTCTGTCTGAAGACAAAGGATGTTTCCCGACATGCTATGAAGACCTATAAAAGGATAATGAAAGCCCGGTTGCTGGCAATTGATAATGTCACATTATATCCTTTGAAGAGAGAAGATATGCTGCTATTGTTCAAGCTGGTTAACACCCTTCAGGAAAAAGTGTCACTCATTATTATTGCGAACAGGGGACTGGCGGAGTGGTTGGAGGAACTGGGAGATGAAGCGGTGGCTGCTGCCTTACTTGACAGGTTGCTCTACTGTTGTGAAGTAATCAATCTCTCAGGAAAGAGTTATCGTTTGGAGAATAGGAAAACAATTTTTAGCAATCAGACATAGGGCATTGCTATATAAAAAGAGTTAATTAATATAAACTAGCAAAGTTGTAAAAGTGGGATATATTAAATTACATAAAAATGAGGTGTGTAAATTTGCAAGGTACAAGTAGTATGTTTAGTTTGTTCAAAAAATAATATATATTAGCCTGATAAAATATCTTTTACGTGGTATTATAGGCAAGAACATTCTCAAAGCAATAATTTAAAGTAATGGATTTGTGGTTCTGCTTGCAAAGTTTAGTCTTTTTTGTCTATATATCCAAAACGGACTAAACTTGTTTCTATTGACGGCAATTTATATATGTGCTGGCGAAAAGAAAAACAGTATTCTTCTTTTCGCCAGCATTACTTTTATGATAGGTTAGTAATTTGAGGAAGCAATGAACGCTTTTGAAAGAAAGGTAAAAATAATAAAAGAATTGATTCGCTTCAATAAAAATCCAGTTTTTTTCATATCGGACATTATACCTTTGTTGTTTCGGGTATATTAAAAGGCGTGCCATAAGAAACTTTACAAAAGTATTAGGACACAAAATCAATCTTTTCTATGCAGATATATGCTGAACTGATTAACCCAAAGGTCGGAGAAGATACGGACAAAATTTTCGATAAGATTAGTTTCATATATCGCTTAGCTAATTAGAAATGTATTCTACATAGAGATACACTTGGCACAAAAAACATCGTAAGATATATAACTTGATGCAATCCTTTCCGCACAGCCATGCAAGCGTCGGAACAAACAGGCGGGATATTTGACGTAACTTGTGCACCGCTTATCAACTTGTGGGGATTTGGCTTTACAAAGTTTGACAGCATCACTCCGCAACTCGTAGACAGTATCCGCCACTTTGTAGGCTTCCGAAAAGTGCATTTACAGGGCAACCGTGTGATGAAAGACGATCCCCGCATCCTGCTCAATTTCTCGGTGCTCGGCGGCGGTACTATCTGTAACATAATCGCGTGTTTGTTCGACCGCAAAGGCATATCGAACTATATGATAGACATCGGCGGCGAAATGATAGCGAAAGGAAAGAACCCGCAAGGGTGGAATTGGTGCATTGGCATTGTCAGACCGAAGGATGACAGTACCGGAACAAACTCCGAGCTTGAACAAATTGTGCAACTGTCGGAACGGCTGGGACTCGCAACTTCCGGCAACTACCGTAATTTCTATCTGAAAGATGGAAGGAAATACGCTCATGCCATCAATCCGATAACAGGATATCCGGTTCAAAAGGATATATTGAGTGCTACAATTATTGCCCATCAGTGCATGCTTGCTGATGCCTATGCAACGGCCTTTATGACGTTGGGGAGCCGCAAAGCCCGTCAGTTGTAGAAAGAGCATCCGGAAATTGACAATTTCATTATCTATACGGACAGTTGCGGAAACTACCGGACAGAGTACTCGCCGCGAATGAAAAGGTATCTGGCAGATTAATGTTTTCTATATTCCTGCGGAGTAGAGCCGGTGAACCGTTTAAAGAATTGGGTGAAGAACGCCGTATTTTCAAATCCCAGCGAATGGGCCATCTCCTTTACGAACATATACGCAATTACTTCGGCGTGAAAGTGACAAAGGGAGTCGCTTTCCAGTTTATGGTGAACAACCTGTTGAGCAAGGAGTGCGGCTATCGTTCGATAACATTCATGGTGAAATTGGATATTACTTTTTAACAGTAGAAGGATAATAACCTGGAGCCGTAATGGAGAGATTACTTTCGTTACGACTCCTTTCGCATGCCGTCTGCATGATTTTAACGTCTCAACTCTCTTATTCACAGTCGTTAGACCATGTGTAGCCATGTGTATCGCATTCCACATCATTGTAGAAAAAATGCCCATCAGACATTTGCATTATGCAATATGAATAATTCATAAGAGTCTGTTTTACAGCAATATGATAAATATCCATTTATTTGGCACGGTGATTGTCTATTCTTTAGCGTAAGACGATAAGATGTTTAACAATTTAATAATTAGCATTATGAAAAAGGTATTGTTTGCAGTAGCACTGGTAATGGGATTAGGTAGTTCAGTAGCATTCGCTAACAACATGGCATCAGATGTTGAAATCGTTGCAATGGTGAACGAGTTTAAACCGATTGATATAAAGGAACTCCCGCAGGCAGTTCAGGACGCCATCAAGAAAGACTATGCTGAATCCACCATTAAGGAAGCAGCCGTAGAAGTGGCAGAAGATGGCGTAAAGACTTATAAAGTAACTTTGGTTGATGCCGTTGGAACCGAAAGCGTTGTGTTTTTCAACGAAAAAGGTGAAATGCTGAAATAATTCTGAATGGTTATTTAGGATAACAGTTACATTTGCACATAAAATAAACAAGGCTGTCTCAAATAAACTTTGGGATGGCCTTTTTTGTGTCTGCAAAAAATCGGGTAAGCCCTAACTTCGCTCAGCCAGAACTTGCCCATCTCCCTAATTTTTTGTATCTTAGGGCATCAAGTCAAGATATCCCAAAGATAATGTTTAAAAGTTACACATCCAACGATAATCTGCTTTTACCTCCATGTTTAGGCGATTTTATTCCCCGGAACGATCCGGTCCGGGTTGTTCACCGCATCATTGAACAGATAAACCTTGAAGCACTTTACCGTAAGTATTCCCCTAAAGGCTGTTCTGCGTACCACCCACGCATGATGCTTCAGATTCTTGTCTATGCATTTGCGTAATATCTATTCCAGCCGTCGCATAGAAGAGTTCTGTCGTAATGACATACGCTTCATGTGGCTTACCGGCAATGTAACTCCTGACCATAATACCATCAACCGTTTCCGCAGCAGCCGGCTAAAGGATGTGCTGAAGACGATATTTGCAACCATTGTAAAGTTTCTCGTGGCGGAAGGTTTTGTAAGTCTGGATGTGGCCTGTACCGACGGGACGAAGATGGAGGTGAACGCCAACCGTTATACGTTCGTCTGGGGGGCAAATCTATACATACCCGCATATCCAGAATCGCGGAACAGCTTGAGGAGATATGGCAATACGCCGACTCCCTCACCAAGCAGGAACTGCGTGACTCCGCTCCGGTTGCCTATCAGGATATCACCCCGGAGAAAGTGGAAAAGGCACTCGGGCAGATAGATGATGCCCTGAATGGAGTGGATGCTGACAAGAAGATGAAAGCGAAGGTAAGACGTGTAAGGAAGTCATGGCTTGAACAGCTCAAGAAATATGAATCGCAGGGAAAGATACTTGACGGACGTAACAGCTACTCAAAGACAGACAATGATGCTACTTTCATGCGCATGAAAGATGACCATATGAAGAACAGACAACTCAAACCCGGATACAATCCCCAGTTCAGTACCAATAAACAGTTCATTCTGAACTATACCATCCATCAGTGTTGGGCGATACCTCCACCTATCCTCTGCATATGGATGATTTCCATTCCCTCTACGGCAGATACCCTGACGTGTCTGTCTGTGATGCCGGATACGGAAGTGAAGAGAACTATCTGTATGCTTTCAGACATGGCATTGAAACCTTTATAAAGTACAATTATTTTCATAACGAAGAAACCGACGGCATGTATTGTCCTATGGGACAGAGAATGGAAAGACTCTCCGATGCAAGGCGGGTAACAAACAACGGTTTTGTGCAGACCATATCAAGATACAAGGCACGTAACTATAAGGGCTGCCCGTTAAGATGCCGGTGCTACAGAAGCCGCTCGGAAAGGATTGTACAGGTAAATCACCGTCTGAGGAAAATCAAGGAAAGAGAACGTGAAAAGCTACTCTCTGATGAAGGTCTGAAATATCGCAGTCAGCGACCACAGGATGTGGAAGCCGTATTTGGAAACCTCAAGAACAACAAGCACTTCAAGAGGTTCCATCTTCGTGGATTTAAGAAGGTTGAAATTGAGTTCGCCCTGCTAGCCATAGCATATAATCTTGCAAAAGTAGCCTCTTAGGAGGCTTATGGCAACGAAAAAGCAGTTTGAAAGGATGAAATCTTCAAAAGTAAGTTTGTAAACACCTCTTTTGAGACGCCTCTCCTTTTTTAGTAAATTTGTATCTGTCTAATTTTTAAGCCCCTATATCCATACTCAATCTAACCAAACATCGCATGAAGTGGTACTGCTTCATCCAAATGCAACTGATAGGCACGTTCGTACATTATTTTGTGCTTGATTGTATCGTTATATCCATTGCAGCCATTATCTGTAGTCCATTTGTATCCATGACCCATTACAGACAGGCGTTGTTCAGTATGACTTATTTTTCCTCCCTGGTGTTTTTTATGGAGTATGCATTGTGCATTTTGCGGCACCGGCCAAATATCCGGATAGAGGTATAAACCGTGCACGATGGAAATATATTTTTTCATTCTACGGTTTGTGGACTCCGTGACCATTTTCCCTTATATGTTAACCTATATGTATTGGGATACGAATATTGTCCATGCCATTATCCTCCTTTACATTTTTATTATTGTCAAATAGATAAGATACTCACGGAAGAGTGGGTTATGGCCTATACTGCCTGCGGCATCATGGTCTGTTTTTCTGCTTGTACTATATAGAGCTTAATGTACAGCTTGAGGATTTCAAAAAAATTGTGACGGGCTTTGGCAGGCAGTAATTCTAAGACTTTTAATGAAGAAAAATTAAGCCACCCCTTAAAAAAGGAGATATTTCCTTTGAAAGAATTCATTTCTTTTATTACATTTGTATTAGTCTTTTAAAAATAGAAGATTTATAGTAAAGCGTTAAGGCATTATCCAAGTTCAGGAAATCCCCAATTTCGAAACAACAATTGGATAATACATTGGACGCTCCACGTACTATTTATATAGATTTTTGTTATATATAGGCGTGGGGCTTTGTGTATTATATGTTGTTGAGTATGGGAATACTTCTGAACGGTAATACCAAAGTTCCCACGCTTAACTTTATATAAACACAACTCCAGGGAACAGGGTTAGCTTATTATAAACATTATGAAAGCAACTTGTTTTAAAAGCGAGACAACTGTCTCCAACGACTTCCCCCCCTTCGTTTGTTACTGTCTTTTGTGGAATATTCTATCCTTTCATTTCCATCCTGTCTCTTTCGGGACATACCGTTCATTATCATACAAATTACATGCCAAGACACTTTTCTGCCTTCTATGGTACTAGATAATAGTAACTCCCCCTGTCACACAGAGGAAGAACTTTGGTTGCAGGTACTTTCTCTATCAAGAGAGTTGCAGGACTGTAAAGCTAGTCTGCACCATAATACTTTGGACTGTATTTCCGATAAGATTGAAGGAATAGAAAGAGAACTGGATATCTTATTGGATATTCTGCAAGGAAGACAAGACAAAAAGACACCATAGCACTATTTTTTTGTGACAATTTGTCTATGCGGATAAGTATCCTATTATTTAAGCCTCGTTTAAGAATTCCGTTTTATGGGTTACCCACAATCGAATGGAATTTTTATATACAGGGAATAACACATAATATTAGTAATGGATTTTCAATATTCAGAGTGATAATGGATAAACGAATAGAAAACGCCATGAATGAGTTGATCAATACAGAAATATGGTCAACCGGTTTATACCTGTCATTGCAGGTCTATTTTGAAGATGAACGGCTTCCAATACTTAGCTCCTGGCTAAACTCCCAAGCACAGGACAATATGAACAAGGTTTATCAGATGATGAATCGGATATGCCATGATGGAGGATGTGTTGCAATCAATGAAATGAAACGGGATACACATGAATGGACAACGCCATTGAATGCCCTGAATGAATTGCTTGAACACGAGCAGTACATATCATGTCAGGTAAACACATTTCTCATATTATGCCGGAATGTGAACATGTCCTTCCATTCTTTCATCAGCGGGCTGTATGCAGACCGTATATATGTAAGTACGGTATTTATGGAATTATTACGTATCCTCGCCAAGGAAAACGAACGGAGACTACCTTATTTTTAACGGTATGGATTTAAGATTGATATTCTGCAAAATTTAATATTGCAGAATGCTATCTGGTATGTTTTTTGCGATATAATAATCGACAATAAAATATATGTCATCATGGATATATTTGTATATATAACATTGTGTTTCACTTCGCTATTCACCTTGATGGACCCGCTTGGAGTGATGCCGGTATTCCTGCAAATGACTGATGGAATGGATACGAAAGAACGCAGATGTATCGCCTTGAAAGCATGTACCATTGCATTTATCATATTAGTCCTTTTTACATTATCGGGCAGGTTCCTGTTTCATTTTTTCGGCATCTCAACAGACGGATTCCGGATTGTGGGAGGTATCATTATCTTTAAAATCGGATATGATATGTTGCAGGCACATTTCACCCATGTGAAACTGAATGAAACTGAACGAAAAGAATATTCCAAAGATATAACCATCACACCTCTTGCCATTCCGATGTTATGCGGTCCGGGAGCGATTTCCAGTGGAATAACATTGATGGAAGATGCTTCGGAATATACTTTCAAAATAGTATTGCTTGGCGTAATCGCTTTGGTCTGCATTCTTTCATTCTTTATTCTGTGCGCGTCCACCCGGCTTTTAAAAATCTTGGGAGAGACGGGAAACAATGTAATGATGAGACTGATGGGACTTATTCTGATGGTGATCGCCGTGGAATGTTTTATCAGCGGGATACGTCCGGTATTAATTGAAATTTTGAAACAAGCCCATGCTTGTTCTTAAAGAAGAGAGATAATTTGGATTTATTATTAACATTAAAAGTTTGATTCGTCATGACTGAAAAATTGCAAAATGCCCTGAATGAGCAAATCACAGCAGAATTATGGTCTGCCAACCTGTATTTATCGATGTCTTTTTATCTGGAAAGAGAGGGCTTTTCCGGAATGGCTCGCTGGATGCAGAAACAATCTGCAGAAGAGATCGGGCATGCATATGCCATTGCTGAGTACATGATTAAGCGTGAGGCAACCCCGAAAGTGGACAAGGTCGATGTGGTTCCACAAGGTTGGGGTAACCCTGTTGAAGTATTCGAACATGTTTTGGAGCATGAAAAACATGTTTCCAAACTGATTGATGAATTGGTACAGGTAGCATCCGAAGAGAAAGACAATGCCACTCAGAACTTCTTGTGGCAATTTGTTCGTGAGCAGGTAGAAGAAGAAGCGAATGTACTCAATATTGTTAGTCGGCTAAGGAAAGCCGGAGACAGTGCTATCCTTTTTATGGATGCAAAACTGGGTGAACGGGAGTCATAAACCAGAATAATCAATAAAAATAAATAAGATGAAAATAGTAGATTTATTGGGAGGACAGGCTGAGTACTACCTGAACCATACATGTAAGACGATAGACAAACAATTTATCCATATTCCGGGACCGGATATGATAGATAAGGTATGGATGAATTCCGACAGGAATATACGCACCTTGGAGAGCCTACAAGCCCTGTACGGGCACGGGCGTCTGGCCAATACCGGGTATGTCTCCATCCTGCCGGTGGATCAGGGGATAGAACATTCTGCAGGAGCGTCTTTCGCCCCCAATCCGCTTTATTTCGATCCCGAAAACATCATAAAGCTGGCCATTGAAGGAGGATGCAACGCCGTGGCATCCACATTCGGAGTTCTGGGAGCTGTGGTACGTAAGTACGCCCATAAGATTCCTTTCATCGTGAAGTTGAACCATAACGAGCTGTTGACTTATCCGAACAGCTACGACCAGGTAATGTTCGGTACGGTAAAAGAGGCATGGAACATGGGTGCTGTAGCTGTCGGCGCTACCATTTATTTCGGTTCGGAACAAAGCCGCCGCCAGATAGTAGAAGTGTCACAGGCTTTTGAATATGCCCACGAACTGGGAATGGCTACTATTTTATGGTGCTATTTGAGAAACAGCAGCTTCAAAAAGGATGGAACCGACTATCATGCCGCTGCCGATTTAACAGGACAAGCCAACCATATCGGGGTTACCATCAAAGCCGATATCGTGAAGCAGAAGCTCCCATCCAATAACGGCGGTTTCAAGGCTATCGGATTCGGAAAGACAAACGAGCGTATGTATTCGGAACTGACCACTGACCATCCGATAGACCTTTGTCGTTATCAGGTGGCGAATGGCTATATGGGACGTGTCGGATTGATCAACTCGGGCGGGGAATCCCATGGGGAATCCGACCTGCATGATGCCGTCGTAACGGCAGTAGTAAACAAGCGTGCAGGTGGTATGGGGCTGATCAGCGGTCGTAAGGCTTTCCAGAAACCGATGAAAGACGGAGTTCAACTTCTGAACACCATTCAGGACGTATATCTGGATTCTTCAATAACCATTGCATAAAGGAGAAGTATCCATGAAAAGAATAGTGTTATTACGTCATGGCGAAAGCCTATGGAACAAAGAAAACCGTTTTACCGGATGGACGGACGTGGATTTAAGCGAGAAAGGAGTCGAAGAAGCCTGCAAGGCAGGCGATGCATTACGGGAGGCCGGATTTTCTTTTGAGGCAGCTTACACTTCTTACTTGAAACGTGCCGTAAAAACGTTGAACTGTGTCCTGGACCGGCTGGATGAAGACTGGATTCCGGTTGAAAAGACCTGGCGGCTGAACGAGAAGCATTACGGCATGCTTCAAGGACTGAATAAGAGTGAGACGGCGGTCCAATATGGTGAAGAACAAGTACACATCTGGCGAAGAAGCTATGACGTGGCTCCCGCTCCGGTAGGCAAAGATGATCCCCGTAATCCGGGCATGGATATCCGCTATGCCGGTGTGCCAGATAGGGAACTTCCCTGTACGGAATCCCTGAAAGATGCTATTGGGCGTGTCATGCCTTACTGGGAATGCATCATCTTTCCCGCATTGATGTATAAGGACAGCCTGCTGGTAGTCGCCCATGGCAACAGCCTGCGCGGAATCATCAAGCATCTCAAAGGGATTTCCGATACGGATATTTCCAACCTGAACCTGCCTACGGCGGTTCCTTATGTCTTTGAATTTGACGACAGACTGGTTCTTGTCAAGGACTACTACCTTGGAAACCCGGAAGAGATACGGAAACGGACAAAGGCTGTAGCTGAACAAGGTATGATCAGACGATAAAAGTCAGTCAATCAGACTGGATTGTATTGTCTTTTTGAATATTTTATTTATTAACAATTTAAAAAAGGAGGTAAAAATGGTACCTGTAAAAACAAACTCAAACTGGTTGCCGAGTATTTTTAACGATTTCTTCGAGAATGAGTGGCTGGCAAAAACGGGAGTTACGGCTCCTGCCATCAATGTCATTGAGAATGACAAGGACTACAAGGTTGAAATGGCGGCTCCCGGAATGACAAAGGATGATTTCAAGGTGAATGTTGACGAGAACAACAACCTGACAATCTGCATGGAAAAGAAAGAAGAGAAGAAGGAGGAGAAGAAAGACAAGAAGTATCTCCGCCGCGAATTCTCATATTCCAAGTTCCAGCAGACCATCCTGCTGCCTGAAAATGTGGAGAAGGATAAGATCTCCGCAAAAGTCGAACACGGGATTCTGTCCATTGAAATCCCGAAAATGAAGGAGGAAGAAAAACAAAAAACTTCCAAGGCTATCGAGGTTAAATAATTCCAGATCTGGAATGTCGTAAGGTCGGACAGGCTTTTCTTGTTCGGAAAAGCCGTCCGACCTTTAACAGACACTTCCGGAACAGGGAACCGGCACAACCGATGAAGGAATTCAATTTTGAAAAAGAACTACTTGGCGTACAGGACGAACTGTTCCGTTTTGCGTACAAACTGACAGCTAACAGGGAGAAGGCGGAAGACCTGTTGCAGGATACCCTGCTCAAGGCAATGCTTCACAAAGAAAGTTACAACAAGAACACGAATTTCAAAGGGTGGCTGTTTATCATCATGCGCAACACGCTTATCAACGGTTACCGGGCGGAGGTCGGTCATACCCGCCTGTACATATCCTCCGATCCTGCATATTATTCGCGGATCATGGACGAGTCCCGTAGAGAGGAGGTGGACAAGAACTATGACCTGGAAAAGATACGTAATGCCATCAAAAGTGTACCGGAGTCACATTTCATACCTTTTGAGATGTACCTGTCAGGATTCAAATACCGTGAGATAGCGGAAAGAACCGGCGTGAGTTTGGGAACTATAAAGAGCCGTATTTTTCACTGCCGGAAAAAACTGAAAGCTATATTGGCAGAATGAAACAAAACAAGAACTGAGATAGATGAAAAAAGATGAATATATAGGAATTCTGACTTCCGGAGGGGACGCTTCCGGAATGAACGCGGCTATCCGTGCCGTGACCCGCGCCGCTATTTTTAACGGATTTAAAGTGAAAGGAATTTATAGAGGTTACGAGGGGCTGATTGCCGGTGAAGTGAAAGAACTCACTACGGAAGACGTAAGCAGCATTATCCAGAGGGGAGGTACCATACTGAAAACAGCCCGCTCCGAGACTTTCATCACTCCCGAAGGACGCAAGAAAGCTTATGAGATCATACAGAAAGAGAACATCAATGCATTGATAATTATCGGTGGAGACGGTTCCCTGACGGGAGCCCGGATCTTTGCGGAGGAGTATGATGTGACGTGCATAGGATTGCCCGGCACCATTGACAATGATCTGTACGGCACCGATTTTACCATAGGATATGATACGGCCCTGAACACCATCGTGGAGTGTGTGGACAAAATCCGGGATACGGCCACCTCGCACGACCGCATTTTCTTTGTCGAGGTGATGGGGCGTGATGCGGGCTTCCTGGCACAAAACAGCGCAATAGCTTCCGGTGCTGAAGCGGCCATCATTCCGGAAGACCGGACGGACGTGGACCAGTTGGAAACATTCATCGGACGTGGATTCAGAAAGACGAAAAACAGCAGCATCGTAATTGTGACCGAAAGTCCTGAAAACAAGAATGGAGGTGCCATGTATTACGCCGACCGGGTAAAGAAGGAATATCCCGGATATGATGTCAGGGTTTCTATCCTGGGCCATCTGCAACGGGGTGGCGCTCCGAGTGCCAATGACCGCATACTGGCAAGCCGGCTGGGTGAAGCCGCAATCCAGGCCTTGATGGAAGGCCAGCGAAATGTTATGATAGGCATACGGAACAACGAGATTGTTTATGTTCCTTTTGTCCAGGCAATCAAAAAGGACAAGCCTATTGACAAAAGCCTGATCCGGGTCCTTAACGAATTATCGATCTAAAATAACCGTTAATATGTCAGAAGTTGCTCCTTTAATATCGGATCTTGCCATAATTCTGATTATTGCCGGTATTGTAACCGTCATTTTCAAGTGGCTGAAGCAACCGGTCATATTGGGCTACATTGTAGCCGGTATTATGGCGGGTCCTTCCGTTTCCCTGGTCCCGACTGTTTCCGATCCTGCCAATATCAAAATATGGGCGGACATCGGTGTCATTTTTCTGCTGTTCGCGATGGGACTGGACTTTTCGTTCAAGAAATTGATAAATGTGGGCATTACGGCTATCGTTGCCACTGTCACTATTGTATGTGGCATGATGTTCATAGGCTATACAGCGGGGAATGCAATGGGGTTCTCCCACATGAGCAGTATTTTTCTGGGTGGAATGTTGTCCATGTCGTCCACGGCCATCGTATTCAAGGCCTTCAATGACATGGGACTTCTCCAACAGAAATTCACCGGCATTGTCTTGGGGATTCTTGTCATCGAAGATTTGGTGGCGGTAGTGATGATGGTTATTCTTTCCACGTTGGCGGTAGGCAAACATTTTGAAGGGAAGGAGATGCTGGAAAGTATATTGAAGCTGGCCGCTTTCCTGATTTTCTGGTCGGCATTGGGCATCTATCTGATACCTACCCTGCTGAAGAAGATACGCCGTTTCACCAGCAACGAGATTTTATTGATAACCTCTCTGGGACTTTGCCTGGGAATGGTGATGATTGCGACAAAAGCGGGATTTTCTGCCGCATTAGGAGCCTTTGTCATGGGGTCCCTGCTGGCAGAGACCGTTGAAGCGGGAAAAATCGCACATATCGTACAGCCGATAAAAGACCTGTTCGCTTCCATATTTTTCGTGTCGGTGGGAATGATGATCGATCCTGCCATGATGTGGGAATATGCTGTCCCTATTCTCACCCTGACATTGCTGGTACTGTCCGGCCAGGTACTATTCGGGAGCTTTGGTATCCTGCTTTCCGGCCAGCCGTTGAAAATCGCCATACAGTCCGGCTTTTCACTGACACAGGTCGGTGAGTTCGCATTCATTATCGCATCTTTAGGCGTCAGTCTGAATGTCACGGACAAGTATCTCTATCCGGTCATAGTGGCCGTATCTGTCATAACGACTTTTCTTACCCCCTATATGATACGGCTTTCGGAACCTGCATACCGGTTTATAGACAGCCACCTGCCTGAATCCCTGAAAGATTATCTCGTACACTATACGTCCGGGGCAATGACTGTAAAACACCAGGGTACTTGGCATAAACTGATCCGGTCTATGCTGGTGTCTGTCACACTCTATCTGGTCGTATGCGTTTTTTTCATCACTTTATATTTTTCCTATGTACATCCTTTGATTAGGAAAAGTCTGCCGGGAATGGAAGGGAACTTGTTGGGCTTCGCCATCATCTTTCTTGTCATATCCCCGTTTCTGTGGGCCATCATCATGAAAAAGAACAATTCAACCGAGTTCCGTAAACTCTGGACGGACAACAAGTTCAACAGAGGGCCTTTGGTATCAATAGTACTTGTCAAAATACTGATCTGCACGATTATCATGATGAGTATCATTACCCATCTTTTCAATGTTGCCTTGGGAGCCGGGCTGGTAGTCTCTTCCATTATCATTGCCGTCATTTATTTTTCCAAGCGGATCAAGAAACGGTCGCTGACTATAGAGAGACAATTTATGGCAAACTTTCAAGGGACGGATGGGAATGGACTTTCTACAGAAAGTGATACAGGCTCCACCCTTGGCAGCAATATCCCGTTCAAGGAATTACATTTGGCGGATTTCACAGTATCCCCTGATTCCATATATGTGGGCAGAACATTAAAAGAAAGCAGACTACGCACCTTGTTTCAGATAAATGTGATTTCAATCACCCGTGGAGAAAAACGCCTGGATATACCACAAGGGGAAGAACATCTCTATCCATATGACAAGGTTACGGTCGTAGGTACGGACCGGCAGTTGGAAAGCTTCCGGACATCCATGGAACAAAAGGAGGTAGAAAGGAACGGGAACGAAACATCCTTGCAGGATGAGATGGAAATAGGGCAATTCCCTGTCGAAGGAGGTTCACCATTGATCGGAAAGACGATCCGGGAGGCGGACATATCGGATAGCATCATTATCGGAATAGAGAGGAGTACCGCGAATATTATGAATCCAGACCCTGATACAATTTTCAAGGAGAATGATACGGTATGGATTGTCGGTAAACGAAAAATAATAAAAGGATTGAATAAAGATTAGAACTTATTTAATTTAATATAAAATGTCATGGAATATTCAAGTTATAATGTAAATACCCCTCAATGGAGGGAGATTACAGTAGGTTCACATCTTCCTGCAGAACTGCGGAAGCTTGCAGAAATCGCACATAATCTCTGGTGGACATGGAATGATGACGTAAAGAAACTGTATTGTGATTTGGACCCGGGACTTTGGAAAGAGGTGGAACAGAATCCGGTATTGTTTCTGGAGCGGATAAATTATGAAAAGCTGGTAGCGCTGGCACATGATGAGAACTTTGTCTATAAAATGGATGCCGTCTATTCCGCCTTCAAAAAATACATCGATGTGGAACCGGACCACCAGCGCCCGTCAATAGCTTATTTCAGCATGGAATACGGCTTGGATGAAGTTCTTAAGATATATTCCGGTGGTTTGGGAATGTTGGCGGGGGATTACCTAAAAGAGGCGTCGGACAGCAATGTGGACCTTTGTGCCATAGGACTTTTGTACCGTTACGGTTATTTTGACCAGTCGCTTTCCATGGACGGCCAGCAGACAGTCAATTATAAAGCGCAGAATTTCGGGCAGCTCCCGATTGAAAAGGTAATGCAACCGGATGGGAAACAACTGGTAATCCACGTCCCCTATGCCGACAGTTTTGTGGTACATGCCAATGTTTGGAAAGCCAGTGTGGGGCGTATCCCCCTTTATCTGCTGGATACGGACAATGAACTCAACAGCGAGTTTGACCGCCCTATCACTCACCATCTGTATGGAGGTGACTGGGAGAATCGGCTAAAACAGGAAATTCTGCTTGGCATAGGCGGGATGATGACGCTGAAAGCTTTGGGTATAACGAAGGATGTATATCACTGTAATGAGGGGCATGCCGCATTGATCAATATCCAGCGGCTTTGTGATTACATAAATGGCGGCTTGAATTTTGGGCAGGCCATGGAGCTGGTACGTGCTTCCTCACTTTATACCGTACATACTCCCGTACCCGCTGGTCATGATTATTTTGACGAAGGGCTTTTCAATAAATATATGAAGGGATATCCTGGCAAGTTGGGTATAACCTGGGATAACCTGATGGATCTCGGGCGTCACAATCCGGGAGACAAGGAGGAACGTTTCTGCATGTCTGTCTTCGCCTGCAAGACCTGCCAGGAGGTAAACGGCGTCAGCAAGTTACATAAATCGGTATCTCAGCAAATGTTTGCGCCGATCTGGAAGGGATACTTCCCGGAAGAGAACCATGTGGGTTATGTAACCAACGGGGTACATCTGCCTACCTGGTGTGCGGCAGAATGGAAAAAGCTTTTCAAGGACAATTTTGATGAGAACTTTTTCTGTGACCAGTCCAATCAGAAAATCTGGGAGGCTGTCTATGGCATCCCAGATGAAGAGATATGGAATACCCGGTTAAAACAGAAAGCAAAATTGCTGGACTATATCAAAAGCAAATGCAGCAAGGACTGGCTCAGGAGTCAGGTTGATCCGGCATTGAGCGTTTCCATTTTTGAGAGATTCAATCCCGATGCCCTTCTAATAGGTTTCGGACGCCGTTTTGCTACATATAAGAGGGCTCATCTTCTGTTCACGGATATAGACCGACTTGCTAGGATCGTGAATAATCCGAAATATCCGGTACAGTTCATCTTTGCAGGCAAAGCCCATCCCAATGACGGTGCCGGGCAGGGACTGATCAAGCAAATCGTGGAAATATCCCGGCGCCCGGAATTTTTAGGTAAAATCATATTCTTGGAGAATTACGACATGGACCTGGCGCGCCATCTTATCTCGGGTGTGGATATCTGGATGAATACCCCTACGCGGTTGGCAGAAGCTTCGGGTACGTCGGGCGAGAAGGCATTGATGAACGGTGTGCTTAATTTCTCCGTGCTGGACGGTTGGTGGTATGAAGGATACCGCAAGGATGCCGGATGGGCACTGACCGATAAAAGTACTTATCAGAATGAACAGTACCAAAACCAGCTGGATGCCGAAGCCATCTATTATTTGTTGGAGCATGACATCCTGCCACTATATTACGAGCATGGGGGGAAGAACTATTCGGAAAACTGGGTCAAGTATATCAAGAACTCAATCGCACAAATCGCTCCCCATTTTACCATGAAAAGACAGTTGGACGACTACTATGACAGGTTCTATAACAAGCTGTCAGAGCATTTCCATATTCTGGCAGCCGACAACTTTGCGAAGGCGAAAATGATGGCTGACTGGAAAGCAAACGTCCGGAGCAGATGGGATGCCATAGAAATCAAATCCATAGAGGCTGGGAATGGGCTGAATGCCACGGTTGAAGCCGGAAAGGAATATGAGGTGACGGTTGTCGTTGATGAGAAAGGCCTGGATGACGCAATCGGAATAGAATCGGTCATTATCAGGCATGAAGGCGGTCAGGATCACATATATGAGGTAATTCCCCTTTCGTCAGTTTCCAAGAATGGGAATTTATATACCTTTAAGGCGACATCCGGCATTTTCAACGCCGGAAGCTTCAAGCAGGCCTTCCGTATGTATCCCAAGAATGCTTTGTTACCTCACCGGCAAGATTTCTGTTATGTACGATGGTTTTAATGAACAGTAAAAGGAAATGCAAAAACAACGTATGAGCGGGCAAAATCAAAAAACAGATAAACGGAGAGCATGGCCGATCATCATCATGAACTTCACGGGAGTGTATGACTACGAGGCGTTTGCCCGGAACAATAAGTTTATATGGTTGGACTGTCGTCATCTTTATGGTACAGAGGGCTACTGTGACAGGGATGGTACTTTGGCTTTGAAGCGGATGATTGCTGATTATCCGGCGGAGGGAGTCCATTTCATCGATTCAGGCAACTATCATTATTTGACTAAATTCTGGACAGACAAACTCGAAACTCCGTTTTCGCTGATTGTGTTCGACCACCATCCCGATATGCAGCCACCGTTGTTTGACAACATACTTTCTTGCGGAAGTTGGGTAAAGGATATATTGGACCATAACAACAACTGCAAGAAAGTAATTATCGTAGGTGCTTCAGACAAACTGATACAGGCTGTGCCGAAAGGATATGAAAGACAAGTCCGGTTTTACAGTGAAACTACGCTCATGCACGAAGAGGGTTGGCAGGACTTTTCTTCCGGACATATCAACGGGCCGGTTTACATTTCCATAGACAAGGATGTCTTGAATCCGGCTTCGGCAGCAACAAACTGGGATCAAGGTTCTCTCAGCTTATGGGAATTGGAGATACTGCTGGCTGTTATTCTTCAGAAAGAACAGGTAGTGGGCATTGACATCTGTGGGGAATGCTCCACAACACTCAATCTTTTTGAAGAAAAACGGGAAACCATCATGGATAGCCGGGCAAACAAAGAATTGCTCAGACTTATCCGGTCATCCTCCGGCCTTCAATAGAATTAGTTTTTTCTTGTTATTATAATTTATCATATAAAAATAATTTAGCTTAATGAAAACAATTGTTCGAAGAATTGGGCTTGTTGCACACGATGCAATGAAAAAAGACATGATAGAGTGGGTTCTCTGGAACTCGGAACGTCTGATAGGACATAAATTCTATTGTACGGGTACAACCGGTACACTAATTAAAAAAGCCCTTGAAGAAAAACATCCTGAAATCAAATGGGATATCACAATCCTGAAATCTGGTCCTTTAGGAGGTGACCAGCAAATTGGTTCGCGGATCGTAGAAGGAGAAATAGACTATCTGTTCTTTTTTACAGATCCGATGACACTACAGCCGCACGATACGGATGTGAAAGCATTGACCAGACTGGCTGGAGTTGAAAATATTGTTTTCTGCTGTAACCGTTCGACTGCGGACCACATTATTACGAGTCCCTTATTCACTGACCCAACTTACGAACGTATTCACCCGGATTATACCAATTACACGCAGCGTTTTGAAAACAAGGGAATCATATCTGAAGCAGTGGAGCAAGTGAAAAAGCGGAGGAATAAAAGTGAGAATAACATTTCCAAATGAACTGTAATAAGTAGTAGCATATTTATAAGGCTATCTAAGAAACAAGTTGTTTACATCTTTCAGAACTGGTATCTACTGAATGGTAATCTGCTGAAGGTGTGTCAAAATGCACCCCTTCTGTTTTTTACGCAAAAGCCCCGACTTTCACAAGCTGGGGCTTTGTTATTACCTAAAGATTTTGTATCTTTAAGCATAAGTTCTTTACTATGACAAAGATACATTTTCGTCCTTACAATCCCAACCAAACCGTTCTTTTTCCTCAAAGAATTGATGAGGATATTGCAGAAAACGATCCGGTGCGCATGGTTGACGCCCTGGTTGAGGGCTTGAATCTTGAAAGTTTCAGAAAGCTGTATAAGGAATGCGGTCGCAGCCCTTACCACCCCAAGATGATGCTCAAGGTCATTCTGTATGCCTATATGAACAACATCTACTCCTGCCGGAAAATTGAAAAGCTCCTTCACCGTGACATCCATTATATCTGGCTGGCCGGATATGAGAAACCGGATTTCATTACCATCAACCGTTTCCGCAACCGGGTGAAGAAGGAAATCAACGAGGTGTTTACGCAAACCGTACTTCTTCTTTCTTCCAAAGATTTCATCAGCCTGAATGTGGAATACATTGACGGGACAAAGATCGAATCCAAAGCCAACAGGTACACTTTCGTCTGGCGAAAAACGGTTGAGCGGAACCGTGAACGCCTGATGAAGAAGATACATGTCCTGTTAGGGCAGATAGACGATGTCATTGCCCGGGAGAAGTCATCAGAGAACAATGAGGAGGTTGAGTTCACTCCGGCCATGCTGACTGAAATGGCAGGAGAATTGCGTCATGCACTGGAACAGGTTTCCGAGCCATCCGCGAAAGAGGAAAAGACTGAACTGAAAAAGAAACACAAACAGTTGAAGGAACTGGAAGAACACAGGGACAAACTGCAGGAATACGACTGACTGCCATCTGGAAACGCTGCAAGAGAGGAATTCCTATTCCAAGACGGACAAGGACGCTACTTTTATGAGAATGAAGGAGGATGCCATGCGCAACGGACAGACGAAGCCCGGTTACAACCTTCAAATCGGCACCGAAAATCAGTTCATCACCGATTTTGCACTCTTCCCGAACCCTACGGATACACTGACCCTGATTCCTTTCCTGCAATCTTTTTCAAACAGGTATGACCGGATGGCCCATACGGTGGTTGCTGATTCCGGCTATGGCTCCGAAGAGAATTACCGCTTCATGTCCGAAAACGGCATGGAAGCCTACGTAAAGTACAACTATTTCCACATGGAGCAGCGGCCGAGATTCAAACCGGACCCGTTCAAGGCCGAAAACTTCTACTACAATGAAGAACATGACTTCTGCATCTGCCCTATGGGGCAAAGGATGCGGAGGATAGGCACCAGGAATGTGAAAACCGCATCCGGATATGTCAGCGAAAATGCACGGTACAGAGCTGTCAGGTGTGAAGGCTGTCCCCTGCGATGCCGCTGTTTTAAAGCAAAAGGAAACAGGACGATAGAACTGAATCATAGGCTTAGACAATACAAGCGGAGAGCCAAAGAACTGCTCTGCTCTGAGAAAGGACTGAAACACAGAGGGCAGAGATGCATAGAACCGGAGGCCGTGTTCGGACAAATTAAAAACAATATGAACTACAAACGTTTCCGACATTTTGGAAAGGACAAGGTCTTCATGGACTTTGCCTTCCTAGCCATTGCCTTCAATATAAAAAAGATGTGTGCAAAACTGACAAAAGAAGGTATGAACTGGCTGATTAGACTGTTTTATGAGCTTACAACTGCTGTTTTTAGATGCTGGGAACACATAAATCAAAGAAATCTTCAAAAGATCGCAGCTTAAAGAAAATGAACAGATTTGTATAGTGATGAATAAGAAAGAAGGTGCATCGTGCATTACGACACACCTTCTTCTATCCGGGTTTGGCTCATTATGCCGATGCTTTATCCTCTCCCTGCCTTAAAAAAACCGAAAAACAGACCTGTACTGCAAGGCGAAAGCAGGGAAAGAAAAAACGGTTTTCAATATTTAACGACCTTTTAAAAACAAAATGGGTATGACAGATGAAATCAGACAGGACGGCAAAGTGGTGCTGTCGAGCGAGGACGGGTTTTCTATCCCGATGTTTTTCAACAATCTCTGCGGAAAGAACTTTTCAGGCGAAAAGTACCGGGACTATATCAAGTATATAGCCCTCGGAGAAATGGGGTTCAAGCCCGGGCGTATCGAGTTCTATCGGGACGGCGTGCTACAGAGGACGGGAGAAATCCCGAATAGATAGAACCATTTCCACCCTTTGCTCCCCGACAGTGTAAAATGTTGTCGGGGAAATACTTCGGAACAGTTTGCAGAAAAGCGCAAAATAACGACAAAAAGTTTCTGTACATCAAAGAAATTATTCTCTAACAATGATTGGGCAATCGTCTATTTTACTTTATTTGTTCAGATAGCTTTTATAGATGCAAATATAAAGAAAAGAAAGCGGACGAAGAAGAAAATTGAATCATTCTCTTTCTATTCTGTCCGCTTCTGTTCCATTTATATCGACCTATCAGTAAATAAAAGAATGATGTGTCTATTTGAAAGCAACGTGCTTATATCGGCTACAAATCTTCGATAAAATGATTTTCGGACGTATCCCAGTATTTCCTGTATACGGAATCAGTATTACCATCTAAGTTTAACTGGTACATCCTGAATATCACAGGAAAGTTCTTGGGTTGCCATTGTTCTTCATATGAATAGCAGTAAGTCATGCCGAGCTTCCGCATCACATTTCCGCTTCTTGGGTTATTCCGGTCGTGTGTCGCCGTAATATAGGTTCTATTGAAATGCCGATTTTCTATATGAGTATCTTTTTTCCGAAGAAGAAAGGAGAAAGGCATGCTTTATCCAAACAGAATGCGATGAAAATGCTACCGTACAGAGTGATGACTGTGGCGGTACAGAGAAAGCATATCCCTGTCGGGTCGAACGAAAAAAAAGGCAGAAAGAGTTTGGACAGTGCGGTAAAGACGGGGGAGAAAAGAAGAATAGGCAATGTGTTCTTTCCGATGAACAGTGAAGCTTGCTTCACAGTATGGGGAAGATGTTTGTAGATGTACAGCGAAAGGCTGATGACCAATCCGGTAATTAATATGCCTCCTAAAGTGCCTCTGTTCAGATTCTCCGGCTGGCTGCACAGAAAAACCAGAGGGATAATGGCAAGAAAAGAAGCGGGGAAACAAGATAGGAACGGACGTTTTCCCAGATGGATAGCAGTGCCTGCCATGAAATAGAAAGCATTGGCAAATGTCAGCAAATGAAAGATGTAAGAGAAAAGTAAAAGAAGACTGCTTGTTACCAGTAGGCGGATAAATGGAGTCGAACTGAGATAAGTATGCACGAAATAATAGGTGGTGCCACATAATATGAATGTGTGCAGATACCAGTACGGCCCAATAGGATCAAGCAATACTTTGCCGAGCAGAACTGAGGCATTGATTTCTTTTATCCCGTCCCAAACGGGAAATAGCATAGACATGCAGGCATAACTGATTTCCATAATGGTGTATGGAATGAATATCCATGCCATCGCTTTCAGAAAAATTTCCGGCTTTTTATGCACGTTAATCAGATAACCCGAAATCAACAGGAAGGCGGGCATATGGAAAGTATATACGATACTTTTGGCATACGGATACTTACTTCCTATATGGCTCAGGTGAAAGATGATCATGAGTATGATAAACAGGCATTTCAGATAGTCCAGTTCATGGATACGGTTCCTCATGATTGTATCAGATAAAAGCATGAGGTACAGAAAAAATTGCGCAGATGCGGTATCGAACCGATGAGACGTGGCAATTTACGCGGTTTAAGGTGAAATTTTTGTTCGTAATGCGGATTGATAAACCAGAATTGTTTGTGAAAAATCCGATAGTGGGAAGTGCAGAGAAGTTTCTCGAATAGTTCGATACTTGTCCGGCATTTCCGTATGTCGAGAAGTTCATCGATGCGTGCCTGGCTTTCGCCAAAGTGGTGTAATAAACTGCTGTAGATGCCTGCGGGCAATAAATGAATGAAAGGCAGGCGTGAAACATATTTGTTCCGGCAAATCTGCTGATGCCCTCCAAAAGGCATTTGCCAGGGAGGGAAGCTGATAAAGAGTAGTCCACCGGGAGTGAGGAAGCGTTTGATATGTTCTAAAAGGCGGTATTTTTCGGAGATATGCTCTATAACATCGTGAATCAGTATGATGTCGAATGCTTCTTCCAATTGTATGATTTGAAAAATATCCGAGGCTATGAAAGTGGCGGGCAGTCTTTCTTCCTGGAAGAACTGGCGGGCTTGCCGGATGCGGTTTTCGGATAAATCAATGCCTGTAACCCGGCAGCCGATGCGGGCAAAGGGTACCAGATTGCCACCTTCGCCACAACCGATTTCAAGAATCCGGCTTTGGGGAGTGACAGAAGTGAATCGGTGAATGTAGGGAAGGAAATGAAGTTCACTGGTCGTTGCCAGTTCCTGAAAGTAAGTCTTTCTGTTTTCGTGTCTTTGCTGCATACGTTTGGTTGTGTTTTAGATTCATTTTCAAAGAAAATCCTTGAAAGAAATAAAGGTATAAATAATAATTGTATATTGAGTGAAAAGTAACTTTTTTTTTAGTTAATATTTGCGATTTCTATATCCGGCTTCATCTGATTAATGGTTGACGAATCTTGTTTTGGATACAGAGTTAGGGTGTATAAAAAGCAAACGGACACCGGAACTGATAAAGTTCCGGTGTCCGCTGCATTTTCTATCTATACGTCTTTACTTGCGATAGCTTTCCAACTCTTCCGCCTTGAACTTACGGATGAAGTTGAAATGCTTCTCTATTTCAGACTCGGCATAGTTTACGTACACCAGCGCCGACTTGGCAAACATTTCGGGAGCTGTTGTCGCATCCTGAATCAGCAAGTGAGACATTACGCACACGGCAGCCATTTCGTAAAGACGGCGAGCCACGAAGTCCAGCAATTCCTGATTGCCGCTTTCCTTAACGGCATTGGTGCAGGCTTCGAACTTATTCGTCATTTCTTTTACGCGGTCCAACAGCGGTTGCATTTCTTCGCTGCACGGAATCAGCTCATAGTCGCGCAGGGTGGCGGCATAAGAACCGTTGGTGACGTAGCGGATGGCGGCTACCGTCTGCAACTGTGTAGTACCTTCGTAGATGCTGGTGATACGTGCATCGCGATAAATGCGCTGACAGGCATATTCCAGCATGAAGCCGGAACCGCCGTGAATCTGGATACTGTCGTAAGCATTCTGGTTGGCGTATTCGGAGTTCATACCTTTTGCCAGCGGTGTGAAGGAATCGGCCAGTTTGGCATATTTCTTCTGTTCCTGACGTTCTTCCGGAGTCAGTTTGCGTTCGCGGGCGATGTCGTCCAGTGCCTTGTAGATGTCTACGTAGCGTGAAGTCTGGTACAGCAGGGCACGGCCGGCATCTAGTTTGGCTTTCATGATGGCCAGCATATCGTACACGGCGGGGAACTCGATGATGGCTTTGCCGAACTGTTTGCGGTCTTTGGCATAAGCCAGCCCTTCGTTATAGGCAGCCTGTGACAGACCTACGGACTGAGCGGCAATACCCAGACGGGCGCCGTTCATCAACGCCATTACGTATTTAATCAAACCGAGCTTGCGGTCACCGCAAAGTTCGCACTTCGCATTCTTGTAGACCAGTTCGCAAGTGGGCGAACCGTGGATACCCAGCTTGTTTTCGATGCGGCGCACGTTTACACCGCCGTCACGCTTGTCGTAGATGAACATGGACAGACCGCGGCCGTCCTTTGTTCCCTCTTCCGAGCGTGCCAGCACAAGGTGCAGGTCGGCATCGCCGTTCGTGATGAAACGCTTCACGCCGTTCAGGCGCCAGCAGTTGTTGGCTTCATCGTAAGTGGCTTTCAGCATCACGCTCTGCAGGTCGGAACCGGCATCAGGTTCGGTCAGGTCCATGGACATGGTTTCACCGGCGCAGATGCGGGGAATGAAACGGCTGTGCTGGTCTTCGTTACCGAACTCGTAAAGAGTCTCGATACAGTCTTGCAAAGACCAGATGTTGCCAAAGCCGGCATCGGCGGCAGCTACGATTTCCGCGCACATGGTGTACGGGGTAATCGGGAAGTTCAGTCCGCCGAAACGGCGCGGCATGGTCATACCGTTCAGTCCGGCCTTTACCATGGCGTCGAGGTTCTGTTTGGTGCCGCTGGCATATTCCACACGGCCGTTGGCGCAATGAGGGCCTTCTTCGTCCACACCTTCGGCATTGGGCGCGATAATCTCACCCGTAATCTCACCGGTGATTTCGAGCACCTTGTCGTAGGAGTCGATTGCATCCGCATAATCCTGCGGTGCATAATCGAACTTGTCTTTATCTTCGTAGCCGCGTTCTTTCAGTTCGCAGATACGCTGCATCATCGGATTGTTCAAGTGATACTTGAGTTCCGGAATATCTGTATAAAAATTAGCCATATTGTTTTTCCCTTTAGGAGTTAGCGGAGTTAACTCCTTATTTACTATTCTGTTTGTAATACTTAATCATCTTCGGAATAACCTCTTCTACCGTACCGTTGATAACGTAGTCGGCAATGGCATTGATAGGAGCGTTCTCGTCATTGTTCACGGAGATGATGATGCCGCTCTCCTGCATTCCGGCGATGTGCTGGATTTGTCCTGAGATGCCGCAGGCGATATAGAGTTTCGGACGGACGGTTACACCCGTCTGGCCTATCTGACGGTCGTGGTCGGCATAGCCCGCATCGACGGCGGCGCGGCTGGCACCTACTTCGGCGTGAAGCTCCTTGGCAAGGTCGAACAGCATGTCGAAGTTCTCGCGGCTGCCCATGCCGTAACCGCCGGCAATGACGATGGGAGCACCTTTCAAGTTGTGTTTCGCCTTTTCTACGTGGCGGTCGATAACCTTCACTACATAGTCCGTTTCGGGAACGTACTTGGCAACGTCGTGACGGATTACTTCACCCTTGTAGTCGGCATCCAGAATCTCTTTCTTCATCACGCCCTCGCGCACGGTCGCCATTTGCGGACGGTGTTCGGGGTTCACAATCGTTGCCACGATGTTGCCGCCGAATGCGGGACGGATTTGGTACAACAGATTTTCGTAGGTCTTGCCCTCTTTCTTATCCTCATGGTTGCCGATTTCGAGTGAGGTACAGTCGGCGGTCAGTCCGCTGGTCAGTGCGGAAGATACGCGCGGGCCGAGGTCGCGGCCGATAACGGTTGCACCCATCAGGCAGATTTGCGGCTGTTCTTCCTTGAACAGGTTGATGAGGACGGAAGAGTGGGGAAGGGAAGTGTATGGGAACAGGCCCGGAGCGTCGAATACGTGCAGTTTGTCGACGCCGAAAGGCAATACCTGCTTTTCAATACCTGCCAGATTGCTGCCGGCAGCAACTGCTTCCAGTTGGCAGCCCAACTGATTAGCCAATTTACGACCTTTGGTCAGGAGTTCGAGACTGACATCGGCTACCGTAGTGCCTTCTATCTCCAAATATACAAATACGTTATTCATAATCTTATCCTATCGTGTGGTTAGCTAACAGTTCAACAATCAAATCTTCTACATCCCGGTCGCTGCCCGTGAGCGTTTTGCTTTCTTTGGCCTGGAATGAAATATTCTGAATGGTTTTCACCTTGGTGGGCGAGCCGCTCAGACCGCATTGTGCGAGGTCGCCGTTGACGTCGGCCACACTCCATTCCGTGATGTTCAGATAAGGGTATTTCTCGTAAAGGGCTGCATACGGCAGTTCGGCGCCTTCTTTTTCAATGGCGGCTTTCTCCTGCGCACCGAGGGCGCGTTTGTATTTCTGCACCAGTTTGGCATTGCGCGGACGGCAGGGAGCAGCGCTTCCGTTAACGGTGATAACGATGGGCAGCGGACCTTCCACAGTCTCCACACCGCCGTCGATATGGCGTTTTACGGTAATCTTTCCGGCTGCTTTGTCCACATTCAGAATCTCTTCCGCATAAGTAACCTGCGTCAATCCCAACTTTTCAGCCACTTGCGGGCCTACCTGTGCCGTATCGCCGTCGATGGCCTGGCGACCGCCGATGATGATGTCATAATCGCCTATCTTCCTGATGGCGGTGGCAAGGGCGTAGGAAGTGGCCAGCGTATCGGCTCCGGCAAAAGCGCGGTCGGTCAGCAGATAGCCGTTGTCGGCGCCGCGGTAAAGTCCTTCACGGATAACTTCGGCTGCGCGTCCCGGTCCCATAGTCAGGATAGTTACGGTGGAGCCCGGATGTGCATCTTTCAGCCGGAGAGCTTGCTCAAGGGCATTCAGGTCTTCGGGGTTGAAGATGGCGGGGAGTGCCGCGCGGTTAATGGTTCCGTCGGCTTTCATGGCATCTTTCCCAACGTTGCGTGTGTCGGGAACTTGTTTTGCCAGTACAACGATTTTCAAACTCATGTTATTAATTATTAGTATTAGTATTCCATATGTCAGTACCGGGAATAGGAGTAGTAGAGTCCTGCTACTGAAATTGTCCGGTTAACTATCAGCTTGCAAATTTACGCAAAGAGTTGGGTTTGACAAGAAAACAAGGTAAAAAATGCACATCCGGGGAGATTTTGAGCAAAAACGCAAACCGTAAAAAGGGTAACGCAAACCGTAATCCGTCTACCTTCCGAATGTTCTCTCCGTTGTATTTTTGCAGCGTCGGACATATCGGTAAATCATTTTTATGCTATCCGTCGTTTTTAAATAAACCATCTATTTTTAAATAAAGCTATGTATATAGAAAAGATTAACGGGCCTGCCAACGTGAAGCGGCTTTCGGCAGGCGAACTGGAAACATTGAGTGAAGAAGTGCGCGGCGTATTGCTGAAGAAGCTGAGTGAGCACGGCGGCCATGTAGGCCCGAATCTGGGTATGGTAGAGGCTACCGTTGCCTTGCACTATGTGTTCAATTCGCCGGCAGACAAGATTGTCTACGACGTTTCCCACCAAAGTTATGCACACAAAATACTCACAGGGCGCAAGGCGGCATTTATGGACGCTGCCGCATACGATGAGGTGTCGGGTTACACCGAACCTTCGGAAAGCGAACATGACTTCTTCGTTATCGGACATACGTCGACTTCTGTCAGCCTTGCCGCCGGACTTGCCAAAGCGCGCGACCTGAAGGGCGGTACGGGCAATGTGATAGCCGTAATCGGCGACGGCTCTTTAAGCGGCGGCGAGGCTTTTGAAGGGCTGAACAGTGCTGCCGAACTGGGAACGAACTTCATCGTGATTGTGAACGACAACCAAATGTCCATTGCCGAAAATCACGGCGGTTTGTATCGTAACCTGCAACTGCTGCGCGAAACCGACGGTCAGGCGCCTTGCAACTTCTTTACCGCCATGGGACTGGATTATCTGTACGTGAAAGACGGCAATAACGTGCAGGCATTGATAGACGCCTTCCGAAAGGTGAAAGACATCGACCACCCGGTTGCGGTACACATCAATACCCTCAAAGGTAAAGGCTACCGCCTTGCCGAGCAGCAGCAGGAACGTTTCCATTACAGTGCTCCGTTCTGCCTGGAGACGGGCAGCCTGGCGGTTGACTCCGGTAATGAAGAAGATTACGGCGACCTTACGGTAAGGTATCTGCTGCAAGAGATGAAGAAAGACCGTACCGTTGTCGGCATCACAGCGGGCACACCCACCGTATTCGGCTTTACGGCAGAGCGTCGCGAAGAGGCGGGGCGTCAGTTTGTCGATGTGGGCATTGCCGAGGAGCACGCCGTTGCCATGGCGTCTGCCATTGCCGCCGGTGGCGGGAAACCGGTATTCGGGGTGTACAGCACTTTCATCCAGCGCGCCTACGACCAGTTGTCGCAGGACCTCTGTATCAACAACAATCCCGCATTGATTCTCGTCTTTTGGGGCGGTGCTTCGACAATGAACGATGTCACTCACCTTTGCCTGTTCGATATTCCGGTCATCGGCAACATTCCGAACATGGTTTATCTGGCTCCTACTTGCCGTGAGGAGTATTTTGCCATGTTGGAGTGGGGGATTCATCAGACGGAGCATCCCGTCGCCATTCGTGTTCCCGCCAACGGAGTCCTTTCGCGCGGCATCGAACCGGAGAAGGATTACGGCAAGCTGCTGAACCGTTATGAAGTGGCGCACCGTGGCGGGCAGGTTGCCGTTCTTGGGCTTGGCTCTTTCTTTCAATTGGGCGAAGAAGTGGTTAGAAAGCTGAAAGAAGAAACCGGAGTGGATGCAACACTCGTCAATCCCCGTTTCATTACCGGAGTGGATGAGGCTTTGCTCGAAGATTTGAAACGCGACCACACGTTGGTGGTAACTCTCGAAGACGGTGTGCTCGACGGTGGTTTTGGCGAGAAGATTGCCCGTTATTACGGCGCATCGGGCATGAAAGTGCTGAACTATGGCATCCGGAAAGAGTTTGCAGACCGTTATGATGCAGGCGAGTTGCTGCGGGACAACCGGCTGACAGCGCCGCAGATCGTGGAAGATATAAAAAAAGTAAGTTGAGAAGCGTGGGAAACACCTGTTGTTTTTCTTGTTTCATACCGTCTTTTTTCCGCTTGTGTATGGTGTAAAATACCGTTCGGAACGGTGTAAAACTTCGTTTTTCAATTGCGGGCTGTCCGGTTTCCGGTTGCGGGCCGTACGGTTGCCAACTGCGGGCTCTTCGGTTGCCAATTGCAAAACGAAGAAAAGAAACAGGTATAGCGACATTATGTATGAAGCTTTGCGGCATTATATATAAGGTATTGTTGTATTTTGTACCGGAGATAACCGGAGTGAAATGTGGCAAAAAACAAAGAAAACAAGGTATAATCAATTTTCTGTCTGTGAATGGCAAGTGTTTGTAATACAGATAGTTGGTTCGGAAGGCTGCAAAATTATAAGAGTGACGACCGATATTCGGTCGTCACTCTTATAATTTTGTCGTCACTCTCTGTATACCCGATGAATAGGGGTATGCAGGGATTTGGTGATGAGTGATGACAACTAATGCGTTTTTCTTTTTCTGTTCGAGATTCGGAAAGATGTTATTTGATGCCCAATTTCTTGGCGATGTCTTTGGGCAGTGCATCCTTATGAACAAGGATATTCATGGTTTTGTAAGCAACGAAAGCTTTGGAAGCATACCAGATGCCTTTATACTTGCCACTCAGTCCCCAGGAATTCTTTACCATGAAATATTCTTTTCCGTTCTGGTCTTTGGCAATGCCGTAGATAACCATGCCGTGGTCGTCGGTTGTTTCCCAGTTGTCGAAAGCAGTCTGACGCATTTCCTGGGTAACGTTGACTTCCGGCAGCGGTTTGCCGGTCAGCTCTTTGCGCTTGTCGGCAGCGGTAAGGCCTGTCCAACGAGCCATGTCCGAACCGGTGAGTTCTGCGCCGCGGGCTGCATCCGGCATAACGGCGATACCGTCGCGGGTGAAACCTTGTTCGCTCACGTCACTGCCCCATGCAAAGGTGTAACCGTTCTTAATGGCATTGTCCATAACAGCCATCAGCTCGTCGATAGGCAGGTTCCAGGAAAGACCGTTGCGCCAGTTGTCCTGAATTTCGATGGCAAACTGGGTGTAGAACGGGTGGTGTGTATACGAAGTCAGCGATACATAATCGTCCGGATTGATTCCGAGTGATTCGCCGAAAGTCTTCGGTGTGTATTCTTTTCCTTTGTAAGTGAACTTTTCAGGGCATTTGCCGAGGTAAGTGTCGTAAATGGCGCTCAGACCGTTTTTCCATACGGGAGTCAGCTTGGTGAGTCTGCCTTTGGCGATGGCATCTACGTATGCGCCTGCCACGGCATCCAGTTCGTTGTGTACAGGCAGCGAATCACCGTACATAATGCCCGGCATGGCTTCCTGCGGCACGAGTCCGTAGTTCTTCAGGCAGAACATGATGTCATAAAAACTTCCGCCCGGTGAGAAAGAACTGTCGCCGTGATAGCGTACGTAGTTCTGTCCGCGGTCTACCATGGTGTGGTGTACGACGAACATCTCGGAAAGGTCGTATTCTCCTTTGCCCATGCGCAACAGCTCGCTTTCCAGGAAACCGAGGCTGGAGAAGCTCCAGCACGTACTGGAACGGTTCTGGTTCTTGATGGACGTAATCGGGTTTTCTTTTACGGTAGTAAAGACGAATCCCTCTTCTTTGGGGGCGTCTTGTGCCATTGTATTCAGACTGAACAGTCCTAAGGCGGCAATTAATACAGACTTTTTCATCATGATTAAATTGTTATTAATTTATAGTTATGTGTGCAAATATAAACAGAATATCGTAAACAAAAGCTATCTTTGGTGCGTTAATTCTGACACTTATGGAGAAAATAATACATATAGACAATCGGAGCGGCCTGATTCTGGAGGGTGGAGGCATGCGAGGCGTATTCACCTGCGGCGTGTTGGACAATTTCATGGACCGGGGCATCCGCTTTCCTTATACGATTGGTGTCAGCGCGGGTGCATGCAACGGATTGTCGTACATGTCGGGGCAGCGGGGACGTGCCAGGTACAGCAATATAGACCTGCTGGAGAAGTATAATTATATCGGACTGAAATATCTGCTGAAGAAACGTAACATCATGGATTTCGACCTGTTGTTCCGTGAGTTTCCCGAGCATATCCTGCCGTATGATTATGATGCTTATTTCAGTTGCCCGGAGCGTTTTGTCATGGTAACCACCAACTGTTTGACCGGAGAGGCCGACTATTTTGAGGAAAAGAAGAACAAGGAGCGTGTCATCGATATTGTGCGCGCTTCGAGCAGTCTGCCTTTTGTTTGCCCCGTTACGTATGTGGATAATATTCCGATGCTGGACGGCGGCATTGCGGACAGCATTCCCCTGATGCGTGCCCGCCGCGACGGTTACGACCGCAATGTAGTGGTGCTTACGCGTAACCGGGGGTATCGGAAAGATATTCAAGGGACTAAAGTCCCATCTTTTATTTATAAGAAATATCCTCGCCTGCGCGAGGCTATCAACCGGCGCAGCAGTGTTTACAACGAACAGTTGGAACTGGTGGAACGGCTGGAAGATGCGGGAGAGATTACCGTGATACGTCCGCAAAAACCGATAGTAGTGGACCGCATCGAAAGGGACATAAGCAAGCTTACCGACCTGTACGAGGAAGGGTATGCATGTGCGGCTGCTTTCAGTTTCTCCTCTGATAATATAAAATAAGATATAAAATTGCCGGGATTAAGAACCGTAATAAGGAAATTTATTCGTATCTTTGCAGAAGAGAAAGCGGAAAGGAAAGAAAAAGATATATTGTTTATCTCTTTTTTATCCCTCAAAAATCAGAAATGATACGTTTTTCTTTTGATTTTCTGTTTGTTATGAAGTCATGGGGTTGACTGGATTTGACAGCGGGCAGAAATGGTAAGTAAGCATGCAGTGCGTCGTTGATTTGCACTTAAATCTCAGTCTTCAAAATTTTATCTGGCGAAAGACAATTTGCTCTTGCTGCTTAATCGAAGTATAGTAGATTAGCTTAATCCCGACACAAGGTGTTGGGACGGGACATCACTCGGAAGCTGTTGCTCCGAAGCATTCCGGTCAAGTGGTGCAGTCAAATCGGGGATAGTTCGTGCCAGCCTCGTGGCTCGGATGAAACTTTAGAGGATAAGGCAACGGTTGATGGCTTTGGTTCTGCCATTGCACGAAAAATCAGGCAAAGATAAGCATGTAGAAAGCTTATGATTTCCTCGTTTGGACGAGGGTTCGATTCCCTCCAGCTCCACAATAGATGTTGATTATTAGGTAGTTATGAATGATACACCCTAATTTACACCCGGTTTTATGTGGCAGATGTTTATTTATCATTCTTTATATTGAATGATAGTCTATTTCTTAAATAAATTAACAGTATGATATTTTCTAATATACAAAGATACTAATCTATGGATTTGTTTAAGTAATAAAGAAACGTTATCTTTGCAAAATCATTTTGGGCTTGACTGGAATTGACAGCGAGTTGGAATGGTATGTAAGCATGCAGTGCGTGGTTGATTGGCACTATAATCCCAGTTTTCAAAAATTTATCTGGCAACGAAAATTATGCTCTCGCTGCTTAATCGAAGTATAGTAGATTAGCTTTATTTCCGCCAAAGTGGTAGAAACGAGATGTCACTCAAAAGCTCTTGTTCCGAAGCGTTTGATAAAGTGGCACAGTAAAATCGGGAATAGTTTGAGTTTTTCCTCGTAACTCTTACGAAACTTTAGAGGATAAGGCATAAGTTGGTGGCTTTGGTCTTGCTTATGTTCGAAAATTTTAGGCAAAGATAAGCATGTAGAAAGCATATGGTTTCCTCGTTTGGACGGGAGTTCGATTCTCCCCAGGTCCACAATACTTAGATAATTATTTTTTATGTATAAAAGTATCCCCGTACAGAATTTGATGTTCTGTACGGGAATATTTTTAAGTGTTCGATTATACATGAATGTTTCTTAACTATTTCTCTGTTATCGCTTTAGACATTAGAAAGAACGAATTCTCTCCTTCATAATAAACAATATCATAACAAGCATCTTCAGAACGATAAAGGTTTTCATCTTCCCTTTTTAATCCCAAAGTTTCTGTAAGATATTGTGGTATAGCATCAAATAATCTTTGAGGATTATCACCTATCGGTGAAGCACTCGCATTAATCTCTACTTTAATCACAATTGCACACTTACATTTATAAAGAATGCCAACGGAATATGTTGCAAAAACCTGATTTATGCCCCAATCTCTGTTATGCAAGTCAACCATCCCATTTGCTGGCATTTGTTTTATATTGTATAAATCCATGATTCTTGAAATAGTTTGACCCATTTTTAAACTATCAATGCCATCGGATGTTAATTTATCAAATATTGACGCCAATGTTTTCTTTTCATCTATATAATTGGTTACAACTCCCCAAGCATCATAATCAGACATGGAATGAGGTGCTATTAAAGAAGACCAAAAGGGTGAATAACTGGGAGCATCTGTAAATGGGGGAACTGAAATTTTGTAATAAGAGTTGTTGTCTATCGGATTCCCTTTTTTGTCAGCAAAGTAATATTTCTCATTTTCTGCCATTATGGCATATTGGGATAATGGGTAAAAACATGAAACGTTTTCTATTTTATTTTTAATTTCACCTTTAGAGTTTATTGCATATACATTCATATATTGATTGTCCCATTCATCTCTTAAATTGGCAATTGTATCAGCAACATATATCCAATCGTCTATAATACCTAAAGCTCGCGAATATTTAGGCTCTCCGATACTTTCTCCTTCTATGTTAAGTTGTCCCCATAATCCAGTTTTACTGTCTTGAAATAAGGCAACATTGTCAATGAAAGGTGAAATACTGTAAATGTTAGAGGGGAATCTCTGTGCTTTTTCGCCTTTTTCATTGAGTAAGAAGTTTTCTATTAAACAATATCCGTTTTCAAAAAAGGTGTATGAATATTGTTGGTACCCATTGGAACTGGCTTCAAATAATTCTTTTCCATTGGGGTCGATAACTAACCATTTGTCAGCTTCTTTGTTATATACAATAGCTTTTCCTTCATGGAAAGGGAAAGCGTTATCATAAATAGGTTCTATCACAACATTGCCTTGTGGATCTATATATCCGCATTTACGATTTTCTAACCGAAACCAAGCACGTTGCTCCGTAAAGAACGGAGATACACATAAGAATTCTTTCCCCTGATACGGAAGCAAATAAAAAGCAGTTTCTCCCGTTTCTGTTAGATAGTGAATACGTTCATCCGCAGAAACAACAGGAATTATTCCTTCGCTACATATGCCTCCTTGCTTATAACCTTTTGGAGTTCCTATCAATTTAGGAGTTGGAGTTGCGGAATAGTAAAGATATTGATTTGTATCATAATCCTGAATTCTAAACACTCCATTTACTGCATAAGACGGTCTTTTATCAAATTTGTTTTCAAACAAGATGTTTCCATTAACTCCAACCATGCCCCATTTCCCATGTTTTTCTTTTTGGAAAGCTACATGGGTCACTTCAGGGAAATCGGTATTTGACTTAAAAGAACAACTCGAAAGCATACCCATAAATATCACAAGCGATAAAAGCAAAGGACGAAAATACCAATTGATTGTTTTAGGTTTCCTTTCAGTATGAACATAGGGAATTTTGTCCAATGAATTTTCAGTATCCAAATCTCGCAGAACTTTTCGAATGGGTAACCCCTCCCTATTATCTTTATTGAAAATGCCATTCTTTATAAAAAGAGGCATAAACTCTTTTGCAAGGATCATTCCGCTTTGAGGATGTTTCGCAAAATAATCTCGCAACACACTGTTGATACTTGAAATACGTTCATTTTTCTTCATAATACGTCATATTATAAGTTATTCGGAATATGTCTTTCCATTAATTGTCACATTTGTTATGCCACTTGTATCTTTGCCTGCCATAGCTGCACCTTTCTTTACCGACTGAATGAGAAGAGGTCCCAGTTGTTCCAAAGCTTTGTGGAATCTTTCTTCTGTTTGTTTCCTCTTTTGAGAAGGGCTGAGGTAATCGTTGCAATCTAATACTTTACCGTTTTTATCGAGGGTAAAAGTTTTTTCTAAGAATGAACTAGTTCCATTCTTTTCATCTATTGTATATGCAACAGCGAAGGCTACAAATGCGCTATCACCATTTCCTATAAATGCGAGTTCATCAAAAATACCTCGTGTATCTAATAGCTTGACGCATCCTGGTATTGAATCTTTTTTATATGTATTATCCATTTGCCATACCTCAACAGGAATACTTGTCTTTTTTTCTGCCAAAATCCATTCCATTATTTTGTAACTTTCTCCTTCTTTCAAACTATCCTCAATGGAATGGATTACGTATTGTTTACCCCATTCTATGATTTGTTCATCGGAAGCGTTTGCAAATAGTACATCCTTCTGTGATGGTGAACAACCAAGATAAAACATCAAAATGAAAATAGAAGTAATAATTTTTTTCATAATGCTATATTATTTAAGTTAGAATTAAATTTTTTGATTAATCCATAAAAGGAGAAACGATTAGACCTATTAAAATTACTATACAAAGTAGAATGATAATGATGATTGGGATCATCAGGCAACCGCCACATCCTTGTAGAAACTCCGCTTTACCTTTTGCAAACTCTATTTGGGCTTTCTCATATTCAGAAAGTCTTTCAGCATTTTGCTTCTTCATAATTTCATTGTTTGTTCATTGTTTATATCAATAACCATTAATGACTTCATTCATGTCATCTATAACTTTTATAACATTCCCGTCAGAATCCAATACAAAAAGTTTCTCTTCCACCACGTAACCGCCATAACTGTTTTTAGCCCTATATTTATGAAGAGCAAAATAAGTATTATTGTCTTTATTATATATACCAAAGGCTTCCCAACTTATTCCTTCATAACTGTCAGGGTCTTTAAGATAATGCCGTTTAAGATAGACCCTTACTCCTGCCATAGCTTTTGTTTGAGATGGTCCTTTGTTGCTCCCGTAGTTTTCGATTCTATTGTTACCCTTTGAAGAAGTGCTGTATTCTCTACTTGAAATATTGAAAATTATAACCACAACAAGAAAAATCAATACCGCTATCCATTGTCGGCGTTCTTTATTTTTTTTATTTTGTATGTAGATGGGATTTTGAATAATACAACCACAAGAAAGGCATTTAATGTACTCCTCATTTTTTAACCCTTCATCAATTGTTAGATTTATACCACAATTGCTGCATTGCATTTGTTGTGGATAAGCATTTAGTTTTAATTGGTTATTTGGTATTGGGGCTTGTTTCGCTGAAGTGCATGAACGAAGCGCAGAAAGCTCCTTGCGGAAATCAAGATTAGTTTTATTGAAATTTCCTTGCAAGTTAAGAGGGGGATTATATGTGCGAATCAATTCTTTTTCAACATTTGCATAATCATTATTTGCATAATAAAAAAGTAGCAGGTTGTCTTTCATCCATTCGGTCAGTGTACGCTCGTCAAATTCATCAAATGTAGTTTTTCCGTTTTGGGGAGAGTTAATGTCTCTTGGAATTAGTTTGAATCCCAATAAACATCCTAATGATTTACGGATTGTGGAATTTCCGGCAGTGCCAGTGAAATGTTGTTTATAGTCACGAATACGCAGACTTTTACTGCTTTTGCCTACATACACGACATTGTATTTTTCTTTTTTGTGCTGAAAAGAGGTTAGTATGGGAGTAGTGGGAATTTGCACTTTTATGGGCAATGAGGACGTACTACGTAATACTATGATATAGTTACCGGGCTTATCAGGTAAGACTGAAGCTCTCGTTTTTTGAGGGTCAAATAAAGAAAATTCATCTTGTGAAATCATGTTGTTGGTTTCATATATAGCCGCCTGAGACCCCACTAAGCAGAGTTATATAAAAAGAAGCGTGGGTCTGCATGCCACGTCTTAGATGAAGGTCGTAGGAAAATACCTTGAGTACAGATATGGATATAGCAGCCCACGCCTATAGCGTGAGAACCACTATGCTATCCTTGTACTCTTTGAAAATTTCCTACGTTTTCATCTACAAGATAAGCATAACGCTTCTAAAAATTCTAATATGTCTTGGAAAGAGCATACTCAATCCAATGCAAAAATATGAAAAACAGCCGAATAAATGAAACCAAAGCCTCTTATTTTTTTATTTTATTACATATTACGTTTTACAATCTCAATCCTCTTTTCGGCTTATTCTCTTCTTTTGAGGTGTTGCTTACACTCAGTTTTTCTTTGAGTTCCTGAAACTTAATTCTGAACCATTCAAGTATTGGCATTCCGTCAATGCACAGCTGGAACTTTCCTTTCTCCTGTGGATTTCTCTCTACGCTTGCCGTTGAGTGCTCCGTCCTGAACTTTTCCTTGTGCTCCTTTGAATAGAGCCTGCCCTTGAACCCTACGGGCTGCAGGCTGACGATTTGCCTTGTCAGTTCCTCGGTGAACCCCACTTCCCTGCATTGTTCAGCTATGGGCAGCAGTTCCGTTACGATAGGGAAATAGGTGTCTATCTGTTTCAGCCTATTGTCGTATTCCTTGATTTTTTGCTGGTAGCTCTGATCTATCCTGATTATCTCACTGTTGTGGCGGTGCTCCATGTTCTTCTGTTCCCTCTGTTCGGCTTGTACTTGTCTTTGCAGATTGGCTGTGTCCCGTTTCAAATTTTCGTTCTCCGCCTCCAGCCTTTTGACCTTGCTGCCGCCCAAAAGAGAACTCACCCCGTCCGCTATGGCTGTGGTGGCGTTTACCGCTGCGTTCTTCATTTTTTGCGTGTTGATTTCCCCCTTGACCTTTTTCAGCTTCTTCTGTGCTTCCTCTTCCAGCCCCAGCAGGGTTTCTATGTTCTCCTGCAGGCTGTCCTGTCGTTCCACCAGTTCCTTGTAATATTGCGAGGTCGGTATATGTTTTGCCAACGAACCGTCCACGCCTCTCTGCAAGCCGTACTTGTTCATGGCTTGGGCATAGGTGTCCTGATAGTGTTTCAGTTTGTGCCTTGCCATGACGTCATCAGCGCACAGCCGTACATCCTGCGGGCTCTTCTTTCTGTACTTTTTCTTCCCGTTCTGCTCATCTTGTTTGGCTTTCCTGCGTTCTCCCGTCACTATCGGTACGATAGTGGCGTGTATGTGCGGTGTCTTCTCGTCCATATGCAGGACTGCCGATACGAGGTTCCGCTCCCCGTATGTTTCCCGGAGCCATTTCAGGTTGTCGTTGCACCAGCCGTCCAGCCTCCCGTCCGCTTCCATTTGCTTCATGTCCTTGTTGCTTCCGGTGAGCAGTACCCGGATTGCCCTTACCTGGTTGGTGCCCACCTTGCGTCTGATGCCTGCCGTCTCTATCCGGTGTGCTATCGCCTGCGTACGATTCTTCACTCCTTCGGGGAACTGCACCAGTTCCCGGTTCAGGTGCGTGCGCATTCTGTCCGCGTTCTTCGGGTGGACGGTGCGCTCTATGTGTGTGGACATTGCGCCGTCCGCACCCTTTGCCTTTTCCAAATGCAAAACTGCATATCCCATAACTGTAACACATTTTTTCGGTTAATACTTCCCCCTGCCTTGTTTCCATGCCGCATGGCTTCGGGGTTTCAAAAGGGGCGGCGTCCCTTTTGCTCATTGGGGCTTTTTTAGCAATGCGTGCATTGCGTGAAGAAAAAGCCCTAATGAGCTATGGCTTTTTCAAAGCCTTCCGGTGGCTGTACGGTTACATCCTGATACCTTTGTTTTTCTTTTTCGGTTGCTCTGCCTGCCGTTGTCCTTTCTCCGGCTCCGGTTTCTGCTGCTGATGTTCGGATTGTCCGTTTTGCTTACCCCGCAGGAAGTCGTTTAGGTCGTTGTAGCCTCCGTATATGTGCGATGCGTCCCGGATGCGCAGCCCGTATTCCTCCCGCAGTTCTTGAACGGCTTCCATTCCCGTCTTGTCGTTGTCAAGGAAGCAATGGATGCACCCATAATCGCCCAAAGGTCGGATTGCTTTGGAAAGGTTGGAAGTCGAGTTCAGCACGATGTAGTCCTGACCGTCAAGTTCGGGACGGTCAGGACACCTTTCCAGCCGCAAGGTGAGGAAGGAAAGGTAGTCCATGAAGCCCTCGAAGAGGTAGCAGGATTCCTTCGGCTGTTCCTGCTGTATGTGGGTGATGTCCTTCGGTGCTATGCAGCCTTTGAAGAGCTTGTTACGTATCTCGTAGCCTCCCGAACGGTTGGGGAAGCCGACGGCAAAGTAGGGTTTGCCGTCGGTCAGATAGCGCACCTCCCTGCATTCTCTTTTTGCTAGTTCCGTATTTATTCCCCTCTGCCGCAGATAGGACAATAGGGCGGGGGAAGAAAGCGGCACCACCTCCAACTGCCGGAAACTCGGTTTAGAGAGTGGTTGCCCGCCAAAAGAGAAGGAGACCGGGCGCACGCTGGGTGTCTGCTCCGCTATCCGTTTCAAGAGGTAGGGTAGGCTGTCGGACGCGTAGAGCTCCCGCGCCAGTGCGATGATATTGCCACCCTTGCCCGCGCCAAAATCATACCATAGGTTGCGTTCGGTGTTCACCTTGAAGGACGGTTCTTGTTCGTCCCTGAACGGTGACTTGTACCATAGGCTGTTTCCCTGCCGTCTTACCGGGTTGTAGCCCAAACTGTGCAGATATTCCTCTATGCGTATCCGCTTCGCTTCATTCGTATTCATGTGGGTTTCTGTTTAAGTGGATATTGTTTTTTCTTTTCGCCCGTACATGTCTGCGGTACGGTCTGTATATATCCGCTTCACTTCACCATATATATATACCCCGGTTGAAGTGAAGCGGTTTTACCGCATTCCGAAACGCTTCACTTCACTTTGCTGTATATATATACTGCGGTTGAAGCGAAGCGGTTTCCGGTCTGCGCTGCTAATAGTGGAAGTCCGGCTTGAAGGTGTATTTCCTGCCATTCTCCTGCACTATCATCCGCTTGTTTTTCAATACGGTGATGAGGTCACGCAGTCTGTGGTCGCTGAGTCTGACACCCACAGAGGCGTAGGCTTCCCGCAAAGCCCCTTCGAGTTCCTTGTAGCCGTATTCGTCTTTCAGGGTGTACGCCGCTTCCAGCGCGATGCGGTGCTGCCGTTCGGTGATGTCCCTATACGGGTCGAACTTTCCCCTGTTTCCTTTTTCAGTGTCTTTGTCATTGAACTGATAGCCGTCCAGTAGTTCGGGCAGTGCCTCCTCATTGATACGGAATGCGAACGGTTCGAAATCCACCGCCCTGATATGTGCGGTTTTGACCGTACTTATATCGGGATTCTTGCTGTCCTTCTCCACTTGCAGCACCGTTTCCGCCTTGTTGCTGAGTTCGGTTCCGATGTGTCCCCTTGCGTTCTCGTCCCCCTTGTTCTGGTGCAGGATAGTATGGATGTGGATATTCCTTTCACCCGTCCATGTCATCAGCAGGGAGATAACTCTTGTGGACTCGCCGGAACTGTTGATGTCGTACACCATGTCACGTATTCCGTCAATGATTACCAGCCCGACATTTTCGGTTCGGTAGATTGCCTCCCTCACGATTGCTATGCGCTCTTCGGGCGTGTATTTCCTTAGGACGAGGAATTCAAGGTCTTCATGGTTTCTGTCTGTGGGCAGTCCCGCCATGCGCAATATCCGCTTTGCCACTTTTGCGCAGTGGTAGGTACTCTGCTCGGTGTCCACATAGAGTATTTTCCGCTTGTTCTCGGGCAGTTCCGCCGTATAGTTCAGTACCGTCCCGTTTTTCAGCGCAGCCGCCACGATTGCGGAGACGTTGAACGTCTTCTTGCTCTTGGCTTTTCCGATTGACGCGCTGAAGTTTCCCAGCGTGCCGATGACGGAGCCCCGCACTTTCAGGATTTCGGGTGCCTGCTCGTAGTCTTCCGAAAGGTCAAGCCGCGAGACGTGCCATAGGATTACCGCCTCTTCGGGTGTGATGTTCCTTTCCTTGTTTTCCATGCCGCACCTCCCTATCCGCGTCCCCCGCTTTTGCGTCCTGCCAGTTCCAGCGCCATGTCCGCATCGACGATGATTTTACGCCCTATCTGCGTAATGGCTCTGTTTATCCTTCCGCTTTTCTTGATGCGGTTTGCTGTGGGTATGCTGCATCCGAACAGCCGGGCTATGCCGCCTATCCCGTACACATACTTTTTTCCCTTGTCGGCTGCGGGCTGGGCTGGCTTCGTTTCGCTTCCCTGCAAGGCGTGCCGGTTCAGGAATATGAACTCTTCGCCCGTCATCTGCCATACGGGCTTTGATAAAAGGTCTCTAATTTCCATATCAGAATGAAATTAACGTTTGTACTGCAAGCCCTGCGCATGGGCTTTTTACCTCGTTCGAACAGTGCAAAGTTAGTCCCGGGTATGGGTGGTAAGGATGTGGATAGCGTGATTGGAATATCACGCTATCTTATTAAATATCAGCAAGTAATAAAAAGTGGTAGAAATTATTTTGAGTGGTAAAAGTGGTTGTGTCGTGGAATGTCGTTGCATATCGCCGACTATCGGAATATTGACCGCATTTCCTTGGCGAATTCCTGATTGCTGTCACTGGGAAAATCGGAAACGGGCTCTTTGTATTTTGACTTGTAGTATGTATCGTCTATTCCCAGCAGGTTCATGATGTCCTCTTTCCATTTCTCTTTGTCTGGCTTGGGCAGCATTTCACCCATAAGGAAAATGAGATAGCATACACGCGCCTTCTCCCTCGGTCTTATTTTCAGTCTGCCTTCGTATGGTTGCAGGTTCATGTTGGCGTAGAAGTCCAGTTCGGAAACGGCTTCGAACTGTTCGCCGTTGCATTTCTCGTAAATGGCTGACAGCAGCCGCATGGGGAAATAGGCGGGCGGACTTGCCGGGGTGGTACTGGATGAGGGAATTTCCTTTTCTTCCCCTTCCTTTTGCTTTGGGTTGGTCAGGTATTTTTCAAGGATAGCCAATAGTGAGCCGCCCAGCCTGCAAATGTCCCCGCAACGGTTTTTCAGGCATAGCAGAGCTTCCCGCCTTGCTTGCCCCTTCTGTTCGTAGAGTGCGTCCAACTTGCCTTTTTCCTTGTCGTATTCCCGCTTGCACCGTTCGTACCTTCTTTCCAACAGTTCTTCTTCCTGACGGTCGTGTTTCCTGAAACTTACCGCTTCTAAAGAGCCGTTGGCTTCCATGAGTTCCCGGTAATATCCGTTTGTGACTTTCATCTGTCTGTCAATACCCCAGTCAAAACGGCTTTCATGCTGTCGGCAGACATATTCGGTATTGAGACGGTCAAAAAACTCCCTGCAGGTGTTGTAAGTCGAGATGTTGCTTTCAATCTCACGTTTCAGGCTGTTCAGCAATATGGAGAAGTGCGCGGCGTCCATTTCAAGCATGAGGCTGATAAGTGCCGCCTCAAAGGTCTGCGTGTCCCCGTACTCTCTGTAAAAATCGGAAATGAATTGTTGCTTCTCAAAAGAGAAACTGCCTCCGGACATTATTTCGGTGTATATCTTGTTGAGTTTCCCGTAGCGGGGTATCATTGATGTTATTCTTTCTTCCATAGTTATATCAGATTAAATTTAGTCATGGCATTGATTTTAATCTCATCTGCTATATCAATATAGGGCTTCATCGCTTTGTAATCGCTGTGTCCCGTCCATTTCATTACTACTTGTACTGGAATCCCAAGTGCCAAAGCATTACAAATAAATGTTCGTCTTCCGGTGTGGGTACTTAACAATGCGTATTTAGGTGTAACTTCGTCTATTCGTTCATTTCCTCTATAATATGTTTCTCGTATTGGTTCATCTATTTCTGCCAGTTGTCCCAGTTCTTTTAAAAATTCGTTCATCCTTTGATTGCTTACAACTGGCAATGCCTTGTCATTAGGGAACGGCACATCTTTGTACTTTTCGAGTATTGCCTTGCTGTGGTCATTTAATTCAATAATAAGACTGTCTGTTGTCTTTATGGTAATAACCTCGATGTGACCGTTTTTAACGTCACTACGTTTCAAATTATACACATCGGAGTGACGTAATCCAGTGAAACAGCAAAATAGCAATACATCCCTTACTCTTTCAAGGTATTTCTTTGTTGGTGGTATTGGGCAGGTTCTTAGTTTATTTATTTCATTTTGGGTGAGGAATATCACTTTTTTGGGTGCACTCTTCATTTTAGGCGTGAATTTATCATAAGCCATGTTTTGGTGATACCCTTTTCGATTACTCCAACGTAAGAACCATTTTACGAACTTGATTTGTTTGGCAATGGAAGTGTTGCGCATGTTTTTTTCTGCACGTAAAAATTCTATATAGTCATTGAAATGTTTTTCCGTCCAACTGTCAAACGTAGTATTAGGGTCAAATGTGTAAATGTGTTTTTTGACTGTTGCAAACTTTTTGAGGGTTGAGGAAGACCAGTCATTTTGTTTGCTACATTCTGCTACAAATTCATTGAAAACTTTCATGAAATCCAATTCAACCTTCTGCTTTTCTTCATGGCTTTCCTTTTTTTCCCCTTTTGTCTTTAGGTTGAACGCTTCCTTAATTTGTGCAGGGGTGGGTGTTACATCTTGCACCTCGAATTCTTTGAACACATTCTGTATTTCGGTGTATTGCCGCAATAGTTCTGCGTTGATTTCGGATGCACTTTGCTTTAGTTTGTTGGTACAACCGTTTCTAACCCGTTGCTTGTCTGTGTCCCATTTTTCTACATCAATTCTATATCCCGTTGTAAATTCGATACGCTGACTGGCAAAGATAACACGCATACGGATTGGCACATTCTTTGTAACTGGAATACCGTCTTTTTTGCGGCTTTCTGGTGCAAAAATGATATTTCTTTTAATATTCATAATTGGGTGTGTTTGAAAATGACACCCAAAAATACACCCCAAAAATGAGATATACAATAATATTAAGAGATATTTAGATTAATGAAAGAAAGAGATAAATAACTGATTACATGATATTTGATATTCTGTGAAATTTTATAAAAAGGTTCGAGAGACACCCTCCAGCTCCACAAATTGAAAAGTAAAGCCGCTGTTTTTCAGTGACTTTACTTTTTGTGTATTTAAATACGTTCTCTTTTCAAAAAACGTTTTATAATATTTCAATCTCTTCTTTAGATAATCCGGTAGCTTGTGAAATGACCTCAATAGCCACACCTAATTTTTTCAAATTACGGGCACTTTCTTTTACTCCTTCTTTATGACCTTTTGCCAATCCTTTATTCAACCCCTCTTCAATACCTTCAGCTCTGCCTTCGGCTCTACCTTCGGCTTTGCCTTCAGCTCTTCCTTCTTCACGTTCGGTATTGATATTGTCACGAAGGATTACAATATTATCCAAGTGGCGGTAATACGCAGCAAGCTCATCCTTGGTCATGCTGTCCAGTTTCAACCTCTCACGGGCCTCTTCCAGACCGGGAGCTGTAGCTGTAGAAGGTATCTCCCCGGTATTCAAATAATAAATCCATTCTTCCAAAGGACTCCTGGCTACCTGATTGAAATCGTTTACTTTCAGGATATAATATTCGGGATATAACTGGCTCACCGCATCCACCTTGAATGTCTGCTTTTGGAAAGGGGTGAGTTCAAGAAGGTCATTGGTGTGGATACCTCTGAACTCCGTTTTTCCATGATAAACGAAATCGGTTCCATGTCCCAAAGAGAAATAGACGATATTAACGCTATAGACCTTGCGGACCTTGTCATAGCTTTCCCCTCTATTGATATACTCGGTCACCAATTTGGAAGTGCCGAACAGCATACGCTGGAAGTAGGCGTATTCATTATTGTTCTGTACCTCTATCAATACCAGCTCACCTTTGGAATTCTCGGCAAGCATGTCGACGCGGTTATACTTGTCATACTCGTCCTCCTGATTGCTTTCGCTCTCAAGAAGTCGCCGGATAATGATCTTTTCACCCAATAACGTAGTGAGCAGACCTTCCAGGACACTGAAATTAGCCTTGTTCCTGAGCAGACGTTTCATCGCCCAGTCAAAACGGATTATCTGATTTTCGTTGCTATTTGTCATTATCTAATATATTGGTTCTTACAAAGATAGGCAAAATACTTTAGATTACAAAAGAATGCAGGGAGATAATATAATCTTCATAAGCGACAGGTATACTGTTTTCTTCACTGCGTCTTGAAATTTTGTTTCTGCTTATTTTTTGCCGCACATTCCGGACAAAGCCCTTTCAGTACATAATTGATGCTGTTCAGCGTAAATCCTTCCGGTACTTGTACTACCGGTGTAGGGATATTCTGGAAGCAGAATGTTTTGTTGCAACTCTCGCAATGAAAATGAGTGTGCAGGTCGTTGACTTCGCAAGAGCAGCTTGCACTGCATACCGCATATTTAAAAGAACCTGTCCCGTCATCGATGCTGTGTATCAGGTGGTGAGAAAGGAAAAGGGTGATGGTGCGGAAGATAGAGGATTTGTCAACCGTATCCAGCATATTTTCCAAATCGAGTAAAGAGACGGAGCGTCCTGCCTTGAGCATGGCCTGCAATACTAATATGCGTATGGCGGTGGGCTGTATCTCTCTCTTTGCCAACAAGGCTAAATAATCCTTTTCTTTCATATGCTTTTCCCTTTCTATTTTATCAGTTTCTGTACGCGGATGGCATTTACTATGGCGATAAGAGCCACGCCGACATCTGCAAAGACAGCTTCCCACAGGGTAGCCAGTCCGCCGGCACCTAAAGCCAGTACCAATAGTTTAACTCCGAAAGCCAGCGAAATGTTCTGCCATACAATCCGGCGTGTCTGCTTGCCGGCACAAATGGCAGTAGCTACTTTTGAGGGCTGGTCGGTTTGTATTACGACATCGGCAGTCTCGATGGCGGCGTCGCTGCCCAGTCCGCCCATTGCGATACCTACATGGCTGAGGGCAAGGACGGGAGCATCATTGATGCCGTCGCCTACAAAGGCTATCCGGTTGGCAGTGTTTCGTTTCAGTTCCTCTATGTGCTCTACTTTACCGTCGGGCAGCAGGTTGCCATACGCTCGCGCCACCCCTAACTTCTCTGCAAAGTTAGTGACAATTGCCTGCTTGTCTCCCGATAATATCTGAATATTATTGATATTTAAAGCTTTCAGCTCTTCTATGGCTGTACAGGCATCGTCTTTCAGTGTATCGGATAGCAGCAGATAACCTGCGTAGGCTGAACCTATGGCGCAGACTACCACCGTATCGGCGGTTTCGGATAATTCCTGCGGGTATTCCACCTTATATTCGGACAATAAGCGGGTGTTTCCTGCCAAGACACGCTGTCCGTCTATCCTTGCTTCGAGTCCGCGGCCTGCAATTTCTGTAACTTCTGTTGCCGGAGACAAGAGTATATTCCTTTGCTTTGCATACCCGGTGATAGCTTTGGCTATGGGGTGTGTACTGTTTTGTTCCGCAGAAGCTATGACTTGAAGCAGCTTCTCTTCGGATATGCCTTGCGGGGTATGACAAGACTGTACTTCAAACGTTCCTTTGGTCAGCGTGCCCGTCTTGTCGAAGACCACCGTATTGATTCTGGCAATGGCATCTAAGTAATTGCCGCCTTTAAACAGTATTCCCAGACGGGATGCGGCACCGATGCCGCCGAAATATCCCAAGGGAATGCTTACTACCAGGGCGCAGGGGCATGAGATAACCAGAAATACAAGTGCCCGATACATCCAGTCGTTAAAGATAAACGAAAACTGCGCGTTTGCCAATGAATAGAGGAAAGGGAGCAGCACGATCAATGCCGCCAGTCCGGTTACAATCGGCGTATAGACGCGGGCGAACTTGCGTATGAACAGTTCGGCCGGCGCTTTACGTTCGGACGCATTCTGTACCAGTTCCAGTATACGTGAGAGCGCGCTCTTCTCAAAAGGCCGTGTTACTTCCACCCTGATAACCTTATCCGTGGAAATCATTCCGGCAAGGACTTCCCCGCCTTTACGGATGGTGCGCGGTATGCTTTCGCCTGTGAGTGCGGAAGTGTTGAAGGCGGCAGCTTCATCCAGCATTTTTCCATCCAACGGAACACGTTCTCCGGTTTTTACTTCGATGATGTCGCCTATCTGTACGTGGCGGGGAGATGTGACAACGGTCTCATTGCCTTTGATGACCGTTGCCGTTTCCGGACGTACGTCAATCAGTGCGCTGATATTTCGCTTTGCCTTGCTCACCGCCCTTTCCTGAAATAGCTCTCCCAGTGAGTAGAACAGCATTACGGCTACGCCTTCCGGATACTCCTTGATATAGAAAGCTCCTAATGTAGCGATGGACATCAGTGTGAATTCACTGAAAATGTCCTTTTGCAGGATGCTTTCCCATGCCTCTTTCAGTACGGGCAGACCTACAGGCAGGTATGCCGCCAGGTACCAGGCAAACATAACAGTGTCATCTGCGAAGAATCCCATACCTGTAGCTTTCAGGATGATTCCGCTGAAAAGCAGGGCGGCCGAAAGCAGGATTCTTCCGTATTCCTTTAAGAAACCGGTGTGTTCCGGTTGCTTGTCTGGCTGTGCGTTACCGTGTGCACAACAACATGTACAATTATTATTTCCCATATTATCTCTTGTTTTTGATACAAAGGTAGATAATAGGGAATGCAACCAGGTTGCAAAGTCGCTCTGTTGCGGGCAATGCTCAGATTTCCAGCATCTTTTTTTCTCTTTCCAAATCTTTTTCGTTGAACAAAGGAGAAGGAACGGAGCAGGTTTTGATATAATCGCCCGGCTGGCAGGTATAGTTATAATAAGGTATCTGTTCTTCCGTCAGCTCTTCTTTGGGGATGATAGTGCCTTTCAGTTCCAGGAAGTCGTCCATGCCGGTGCTGTCCGAGTGTTTGATGAACAGTATTCTTCGGGCTATCGGGTTGCGGTTGTAGTCGAGGCAGAGGTAAAGCCCTTTGAGCATATGCGGAAAATCGTACATAGGCAGTTGCAGGTAGATTGTGAACAGTGCCATTTGCGGTGACTCCCGTTCATTGAATATGATGTAGGAGTTCTGGTGGTTGCTGAAAATACCTGTTCCGAAATGGGTGGTATTGTAGGCGCTCATGTGTACGACTTTCACATAGCCGTTGTTTTCGGATGTTGTGATAAGATAAGGCTCTACTTTCAGGGCATTGGTCGAAGAGGAAAGGCTGTAACTGATGTATATGCCGCTGTAGTTATATGCGTCTTGTACGGAACGGAGCATCTCTTCCGACAGCATGTCCAGAAACGGATTCTCTTTCTGTCCGGTGGCAACCGCAGGCTCCAGTGCATACAACTGTTCTTTTAACTCTTTCAGATTGCCGAGAAGGCGTTTTTTCGATACATTGTTCACTTGCGACAGGGCGTAGTCCAATGCTTCTTCTTCATTATTCCCTTTTTTAATGCACCCGATATAGGTAGGCAATACGCTTGAGTAGAGCGAGGACAGTACACTTGCCGCCATATTGGTATGGTCGGCTATCTCTTTCATTTTTACACCTTTGTTGCGCAGGTATTCAATGCGTCTGTATATTTCAGGCAGTTCGTTCATGTCGTTGTGATATAATGGCTCTTTATTCAAAATGTCTGCAAAGAAAGCCGTGGGATGTTATGCTTTCATTACATTAATATTGCATTAATGTTACATTATAAAATGTTGATTTCATGAATATTATTAATAATGGGAATTCATTTTTGCTGTTAAAATACCGCCTTACTTTTGCTGCCGGAATCAAAAACAAGATAGATGTCATGAATGCGATAATCGGTAAAAAAGAACTCACAGTTTCCAATAAGAATTTATCTGATGCCTTATTCATTCTTTGGGCGGGTGGAGCTGCTTTGCTCTCTTATTCTTTGGTATATGCATTGCGTAAACCATTTACAGCGGCTACGTTTGACGGACTCGATTTTTTCGGTATGGACTATAAGACTGCAACCAGCATTGTACAGATATCCGGCTATTTTATTTCCAAGCTGATAGGTATCAAGGTCATTTCCGAGTTGAAGAAGGAAAACCGCTTGAAGTTCATTATCCTGTCAGTGGCGGTTGCCGAACTTTCCCTTGTACTTTTCGGAGCGCTTCCGCAACCGTTCAATGTATTTGCCCTGTTTTTCAACGGGCTTTCCTTAGGGTGTATGTGGGGAGTGATTTTCAGTTTTCTGGAAGGGCGTCGTGTTACGGATTTACTGGCAAGTCTTATGGGGTTGAGCATCGCTATCAGTTCGGGGACCGCAAAGTCGATTGGACTTTTTGTGATGGATAATTTGCATATCAGTGAATTCTGGATGCCCGCTTTCATCGGTGCGTTTGCTTTTCCGCTGTTGTCGTTTCTGGGATGGCTGATGACACGGATGCCGCAACCCACGCAAGCAGATAAAGAACTGCGCACGGAAAGGGTTGCCCTGGACAGTAAGGCACGTTTAAGCCTGTTCAAGAACTTTATGCCTGTGCTGGTAATGTTGTTCTTTGCCAATCTGTTTGTTACGGTATTGCAGGATATCAAGGAAGATTTTCTGGTGAAGATACTCGATGTCGATGCGGCGGGACTCTCGTCATGGGCGTTTGCCAAGGTGGATGCAACGGTTACATTGATAATTCTGTGTATGTTCGGGCTGATGTCCGCAGTACGGAGCAACATAAAGGTGTTGTGTATGCTGTTGGGGCTGGTCACTTGCGGTACGGCTACGTTGAGTTTTCTGGCTTTCAATTATTCTGCCTTGCAATTGCAGCCCATGACATGGCTGTTCCTTCAAAGCTTGTCGCTCTACACGGTCTACCTTAGTTTCCAGACACTCTTTTTCGAGCGTTTCATCGCTTGTTTCAAGATAAAAGGGAATGTGGGCTTTTTCATTATTACACTGGATTTCATCGGTTATACGGGTACAGTGGTGGTGCTGATATTCAAGGAGTTCTTTAATCCTGCTGTCAACTGGCTGGACTTTTACAATCTGATGTCCGGTTATGTGGGTATAGCATGCAGTGTAGCTTTTATAGGTTCGGCAGTTTATCTGATACAGCGTTATCGTCGTGAGAAATATGCGGAAGTTTCCGGTGAAGAACTCGATACTCCCCACCCGGCGGGTGGTTTATCCGGTAAGCGTGTTGCATTGGAACTTCTTCCGGATATGGCAAAATAAACGGATAGGGAAATAACTCAAAGATATAAATTATGAAGAAAATTGAATGTATTATTATGGATTGGGCAGGTACGGCAGTCGATTACGGCTGTTTCGCTCCGGTTGCCGCTTTCATTGAGAGTTTTAATGCGATAGGCACTCCGGTAACGGCTGCTGAAACGCGTGCTCACATGGGACTGACCAAAGTAGAGGAAATACGCGCCTTGTTCAATATAGACCGCGTAAGAAACGAGTTTCAGGAGAAATACGGACGCCCGTATGCCGAGGAAGATATATTGGCGCGCTATGCAGACTTTCAGCGTGTGTTGTTTGCCTCTCTGGAAGATTATGCAACACCTATTCCCGGTGTGGTTGAAACGATATCGGGATTGCGTGCGCAAGGAATTAAGATAGGCTCCACTACCGGCTATACCCGTGCGATGATGGATGTAGTGTTGCCGGCTGCCGCAGCCCGCGGATATGTGGTTGATAATTGTGTCACGCCCGACGGACTTCCCGCAGGACGGCCTGCTCCTTATATGATTTATAAGAATATGACGGAACTTGCCGTTCCCTCGGTGGACTGTGTTGTGAAGGTAGGCGACACGATTGCCGACATCAAAGAAGGAGTGAATGCCAAAGTGTGGACGGTGGGCGTAGTGCTTGGCAGTAACGAACTGGGTCTTACCCTGGATGAAGTGAATGCTTTGCCTGCTACCGAACTGGAACTCCGCAAACAGGATGTCCGCAACCGTATGCTGGCTGCCGGAGCCCATTACACAGTAGACTCCATTGAAGAACTTCCTGCCGTAATAGATAATATTAATAACTTTAAACTATCAAGAATATGAAACCTTACATTTTATTGACTCCCGGACCTCTTACTACTTCCGAAACCGTAAAAGAAGCCATGCTCACCGATTGGTGTACATGGGATGCGGATTATAATGTGCATATCGTAGAGGAAATACGCAAATCCCTCGTTGCACTCGCTACAAAGCAAACCGATGAATATACTTCCGTTCTTCTGCAAGGCAGTGGAACCTATTGTGTGGAAGCCGTTATAGGAAGTACCGTTAAGCCGGGTGACAAACTGCTGATTTTGAGCAATGGAGCTTATGGTGACCGTATGGGAAATATCGCTGAGTATCACGGTATCAACTATGATATGCTGGCCTTTGACGAAACGGAGCAGGTGTCCGTCAGCTATGTAGACGATTATCTGGCACATAATGCGGAGATTACGCATGTATCGGTGGTACATTGCGAAACCACTACCGGCGTGCTGAACCCGTTGAAGGAGATAGCCCACATCGTAAAGATGCACGGAAAGAAGCTGATTGTAGATGCTATGAGCAGCTTTGGCGGAGTGCCTTTGGATGTAGAGGAACTGGGTATTGACTTTCTTATCAGTAGCGCCAATAAATGTATTCAGGGTGTACCGGGATTCGGTTTTATCATCGCCCGCAAGTCGGAACTGATGCGCTGCAAGGGTGTTTCCAAATCCCTTTCGCTCGATATTTACGATCAGTGGGAAACGATGGAAAAAGGACATGGAAAGTGGCGTTTCACATCGCCTACCCATGTGGTGAGAGCCTTTAAACAGGCTATGGATGAATTGGCTGAAGAAGGAGGGGTAGAGGCACGTCATCAAAGATACTGTAAAAATCATGAGGTATTGGTAGAAGGTATGCGCTCACTCGGCTTCAAGACTCTGTTGCCTGACGCTATACAGTCTCCCGTCATAACTTCTTTCCTTTATCCGAATGCGGATTTTGATTTTAAATCGTTCTATGCACAGCTCAAGGAAAGGGGATTCGTGATTTATCCCGGCAAGATTTCGCAGGCGGACACATTCCGTATTGGCAATATCGGAGATGTGTATCCGAAGGATTTCAGCAAGTTGATAGAAGTAATCAAAGAATGTAAGTATTGATGAACGCTTCGGGAAAACTATGGTTTCTCGGGCATATATTGAGGTACTCTAAGTCATATTCTCAGAGTACCTCAGTTGTATCCTCAAGGTATCCCGATTGTACCTTCAAGGTACTTCAGCCGTGCACTTAGGCATTCCCCTGCCCGGAAAACGTTGTGGGGTACAACAATTATCGGGAGAGAATCGTTGTAGACGTAAGAAAAAATTATATCTTTGTTCGTGGTGTCAGGTATTCATGAAGATGTTGAACCCGATTACGAACTTAAATGTATCTTTATGAAACGATTCTTCCTTTTTGCTGCCGCGGCTGTGTGCATGGTGCTTGCGGGATGTAACGGGCAGCAAGGTCATACCCCGTCTTCTGTTGCGCAGGTATCGGAACCTGTCGATACTGTTGTGCCTGTAGTGGAAGTGCCTTTCAGAGAGAAATTGCTGATGGCAGCCGATGTGACGCTTACCAAAGATTTGCTTTACGATACATATACGCTGGAAGATACCTATCCGTACAAGGATACCGTGCGTTCTTTCAAATGGGATGTAATCCGCAATTGTCTGGCTTATATAGAGAATATGCAGCGGGACAGTGTGAAGTGGGTGGTATTGCAGAATTATAAGAATCTGAATCGGGAAGCCCCTTTGGTGCGTAAGTTCGTGCGTAATGCCTATCGCCGTGTGGCGGATACGCTTGGGGTGGAGCGTTATCAGTCCGTTCCCTTGTATTTGCCGGGAGATACGTTGGTGCCCGAACGTTATGGCAGGGATGGGACGTTGGCTTACCTGCTGGGTGAGGAAGGCGGTTTCAGTCGTATTCTTCCTATTACACTGGAGGATGAGTGGCTGGTTCCCCGCCGTTATTTGAAGCTGCTGGCGGACAGCACTGTCTTTAATCATGTTATTTTCGTAGACCGTCTTGACCAGAATATCGCTACGTTGGAGCGCATGGATAAAGGTGAATGGAAAATCCGCAGCATGAATCCCGCAACGACAGGACGGCATGCACCGCCTTATGCACAGGAAACGCCGCTGGGCATGTATTTACTGCAACAGAAGAAATCGCGCATGGTCTTTCTGAAAGACGGCTCTGCGGCAACGGGCGGATATGCGCCTTATGCCAGCCGTTTTACCAACGGAGCCTATATTCATGGAGTACCGGTGAATGTTCCGCGCACAGCCATGATTGAGTATAGCTGGTCGCTGGGTACTACGCCGCGTTCGCACATGTGTGTGCGAAATGCTACTTCACATGCTAAGTTTGTATTTGACTGGGCGCCGACGGAGCGTTCTTTAGTAGTTGTTATCGAATGATTACTTTCTTTTTAACTATCTGTATGATAGTCGTATGGGTGGAAAGTGCTAACTTTGCCGCCGGTATTTTTCAGGTCGGATAGTTATGTTGAGATTTTGCCTCTCCTTTTTATTTATGTTTTTTCCCTGTTTCCTGTTTTTGGGAAACAGACCTGCTACCTGCATGACGGATAAGCCGGATGTTTCGTTGGCGGAAGAATCGGCAGCATGTGCCGATTTGTATCGTTCCATGCAATTGGAAGGGGTAGTGAGTTGGAAAGCTTTCCGCCAGGCAGTAACGGGCTATCATAAAATAGCAGGCCGTAAACGGGATGTACTGACTCTGATTGATTTTTCACGTCCTTCTACCGAGAAGCGTCTTTTCGTGTTCGATATGAAGCAGCGCAGGCTGCTTTTCTCATCGGTCGTCTCGCACGGAAAAAACAGCGGCGACAAGTATGCCACTTCATTTTCCAATGAATACGGATCTTATAAAAGTTCCCTGGGATTCTATCTGACAGAAACAACCTATCAAGGCAGGAACGGATATTCCCTCATCCTGAACGGATTGGAAAAAGGTATTAACGACCGTGCCCGCGAGCGTGCCATTGTGGTACATGGAGCTGCTTATGCCGATCCTTCGGTTGCAAGCAGGGGAGGGCGTTTGGGACGGAGTTTCGGCTGTCCGGCTGTTCCGCAAAAACTCAGCCGCCCTATTATCGACGCCATTAAAGGGGGAAGCGTGATGTATATCTATGCCGAGGCTCCCGACTATCTGGCTCACAGCTCCGTACTGAAGAAAACGACCGGGTTGTAAGCGACTCTTTATTCACGTTCCGTATTTTTCGTATCTTTTGATATGTATCAATTTCCCTCAGCATTTCTTTTACTAATTTTGCGTCGAGTTTCGGGGATTAGATTGTATGGCAACATCAAGAGAAATGACGGAAGGACGGGCTCTTCCGCTCATATTTAATTTCACTTTGCCTTTATTGTTGGGTAATTTGCTGCAACAGACCTATTCGTTGGTGGATGCTGCAATTGTCGGTAAATTTTTGGGGATAAATGCACTGGCTTCTGTCGGCGCGAGTACATCGGTCATATTCCTGATACTCGGTTTCTGCAACGGATGTTGCGGAGGATTCGGCATTCCGGTGGCACAGAAGTTCGGAGCGAGGGATTATATTACAATGCGCCGTTATGTGGCGGTCAGCTTGCAACTGGCTGCGGTGATGTCGGTGGTGCTTGCCGTGGTAACAAGCATCTGTTGTGCAGATATTTTGCGCATGATGCGTACGCCGGACAATATCTTCACCGGAGCTTATTATTATTTGCTTGTAACTTTTATAGGTGTCCCCTGTACCTTCTTCTATAATTTGTTGTCCAGCATTATACGTGCTTTGGGTGATAGCAAGACGCCGTTCTGGTTTCTGCTCTTTTCCACTGTCCTGAATATTCTGCTTGACTTGTTTTGCATCCTTGTTTTGGACTGGGGTGTGGCGGGAGCGGCAATCGCTACTGTCTTTTCTCAAGGAGTATCGGCAGTGCTTTGCTACATCTATATGATGAAACGTTTTGAAATTCTGAGAACTACTCCTGCCGAACGTAAATTCGACAGTGCGTTGGCACGGACGCTGATGTATATCGGAGTGCCTATGGGATTGCAGTTTTCCATTACCGCTATCGGCAGTATTATGCTGCAGAGTGCCAACAATGCGTTGGGTACGGCATGTGTAGCGGCTTTTACGGCTGCCATGCGTATCAAGATGTTCTTTATGTGTCCCTTCGAGAGCTTGGGTATGGCGATGGCCACTTATAGCGGACAAAACTACGGTGCAGGCAAGCCCGGACGTATATGGCAGGGTGTCAAGGCAAGCGCGCTGATGATGATAGTCTACTGGGCGTTCACTTTTGCAGTGCTGATGGTTGGAGCCAAAACGTTTACTCTATTGTTTGTAGAGGCTTCGGAAGTGGAAATTCTGAAAGATGCGGAGCTTTTCTTGCATATATCTGTCTCTTTCTTCCCGATACTTGGTTTGCTTTGTATTTTGCGTTATACAATTCAGGGAGTAGGTTATACCAATCTGGCTATGCTTTCGGGTGTTTCCGAAATGATAGCCCGTATTCTGATCAGTTTGCTGGCAGTTCCGGCGTTCGGCTATATCGCTGTTTGCTTCGGTGACCCGACTGCCTGGATTTTTGCAGATTTATTCCTCATTCCCGCTTTTGCTTATGTCTACCGGCGCATACTGCGAATGAACAAAAATTAGTGTATCTTTGTATCGGTAGTTGGCAAGGTAATGACCGAACGTAAGATTATACATATTGATATGGACGCTTTCTATGCTTCCGTAGAACAGCGTGACAATCCGGAACTGCGTGGCAAACCCGTAGCGGTGGGGCATGCGGAAGAGCGTGGTGTGGTAGCTGCCGCCAGCTATGAAGCCCGTCGGTTCGGGGTGCGGTCGGCAATGTCGTCACAGAAGGCAAAACGGCTGTGTCCGCAGCTTATTTTTATTCCGGGGCGTATGGACGTCTATAAATCGGTGTCCCGTCAAATTCATGAGATATTCCATGAATATACGGATGTCATAGAACCTATCTCTTTGGATGAGGCGTTTCTGGATGTGACGGAAAATAAGCCGGGTATTCTTCTGGCTGTGGATATAGCCAGAGAAATCAAACGGAAAGTGCGCGAGCGGCTGAGTCTGGTGGCCTCTGCCGGAGTTTCCTACAATAAGTTTCTTGCCAAGATAGCATCCGATTACCGTAAACCCGACGGTTTGTGTACCATTCATCCCGACCAGGCTTTGGAATTTATAGCACATCTGCCGATAGAGAGTTTCTGGGGAGTGGGTCCGGTGACGGCAAGGAAGATGCATGTTTTGGGGATACATACCGGAGAGCAACTGCGTGCCTGTTCGCAAGCGATGCTGTTGCGCGAGTTTGGTAAGGTGGGAAACATCTATTATGATTTTGCGCGCGGGATAGATCTTCGTCCTGTAGAAGCGGTGCGCATTCGTAAGTCTGTGGGGTGTGAACATACTTTGGAGAAGGATATTAACCGGCGGTCGTCGGTCATTATCGAGTTGTATCATACTGCGGTGGAACTGGTAACCCGTCTGGAGCATAAGAACTTCCGGGGGAATACGCTGACGCTGAAAATCAAGTTCCACGATTTCAGCCAGATAACCCGCAGCATTACGCAGTCCAAGGAATTGACGGCACTTGATGTGATCCTGCCGTTGGCGAAACAACTGTTGAGGGAGGTTGATTACGAACACCATCCTATCCGTCTGATAGGCCTTTCCGTATCCAACCCTCGTGAAGAAAGTGATGAAAAAGGTGTTTGGGAGCAGCTGAGTTTTGAATTTAGTGACTGGGAATTTGATGAATAGAAGGCACGTTCCTGATATAAATAAATTCTTATTATCCGCTTAAGACCAAAAGAATGGTATCTTTGCAATGTAGAACGTAAAAATGTAATGCAATGGGTTGTCTGATGAATGTTTTATGGCTGGTGTTTGGCGGCATACTAACTGCCGTGGAGTATATGATTGCCAGTTTGCTGATGATGATTACAATCGTCGGCATTCCTTTCGGTATGCAAACAATGAAGATGGCGGGGCTTGCCCTGTGGCCTTTCGGCAAAGAGGTACGCAGCGGAGAGCGTTCGGGAGGCTGTCTGTACATACTGATGAATGTGTTGTGGATTTTTCTGGGAGGAATATGGATTTGCCTTTCGCATTTGGGCTTCGGCGTATTGCTGTGTATCACCGTCATCGGTATTCCTTTCGGGATGCAGCATTTCAAACTTGCCGCTTTGGCGTTGGCACCTTTCGGAAAAGATATTGTAGAATCATAACATCCTATTATCCTGTATAGGCAGGAGGCTTGTAAAAGAAGAGGGCAGGAAATGAAAATTTCCCGCCCCCGTTCATTTTATTTAAAGGTGTAATTTACATGGTCATGGCAGCTTGCTTTGCAAGCAGTTTTTGCAGTTTGCCGTTTAAAGTTTGGCACATAGTTCCGTTACCCATTGCCTGATAGCGTTTGATACGGTACTGTAACATAAAAATTTCATTTGCATTCTTTTTCATAATCGTCTTCTTTTTTGCTTTCCGCGTTTCGGAAAGCGGTTGAACATCTTTTATTGTTTTCTCTCTTATTAACGCTGCAAAGATACAAAATGTTTATGAGAAATATGTTTTATAACATAGAAATCTGCGTTTTTTTCTTCATTTTCTTGAAAAATACCTTGTTTTGCCATCTGCGTATTACAAATATATTGCATATCTTTGTGTCATACAACCTTAATAACTACGTATATCATGAGACACTCTACTTTACATTCCGGAATAATCTGTATGTTATGTCTGCTGGCTGCTTGCGGTGACTCTCATTTCATGACGGATGCTTCTTACCGTTCGCGTGTGGAGCGAGACTTCCAACAGAAAAAAGCTTTGATGCCGCAAGGAGACTTGTTTGCCATATTCGATACCTCTCTCAGTGATTATGAGCGTGAGGCGCTGGAATTTCTTTATGCCTATATGCCTTTGGCGGATATTGCGGATTATTCAGGGGAGTTTCATCTGATGAATGTGCGCGCTTCCCGGCAGGCTGCCGATGAAATGCCGTGGGGAAAGCGTATTCCCGAAGATATATTCCGGCATTTTGTTCTTCCGGTGCGGGTGAACAATGAGCATTTGGACAGCGCGCGTGTCGTATTCTACAAGGAGTTGAAGGACCGGGTAAAAACGCTTTCCCTGCAGGATGCCATTCTGGAGGTGAACCACTGGTGTCATGAAAAAGCTATTTATACACCTTCCGATGCCCGTACAAGTTCACCGCTGGCAACGGTGCGTACCGCTTACGGCCGTTGTGGCGAGGAATCCACATTTCTGGTTGCCGCTCTCCGTTCGGTGGGCATTCCGGCGCGACAGGTATATACTCCCCGTTGGGCGCATACCGATGACAACCATGCGTGGGTAGAGGCATGGGCAGACGGAAAATGGTATTTTCTGGGAGCTTGCGAACCCGAACCGGTACTTAATCTCGGTTGGTTCAACGCGCCCGCAAGCCGGGGAATGCTGATGCATACAAAAGTATTCGGACGCTATGAGGGAGCGGAAGAGGTAATGTCCGTTACCCCTACCTATACTGAAATCAATGTGATTGGCAACTACGCGCCTGCTGCAAAGGCTTCCGTAACCGTAGTGGATGCCGGCGGTGTTCCTGTGGATAGTGCTTGTGTGGAATTCAAGCTATACAATTATGCGGAATTTTATACGGTAGCTACCAAATACACCTCTGCCAGCGGCATTTGCGAGCTGACGGCCGGTAAAGGGGATATGTTGGTGTGGGCATCGAAAGACGGACATTTCGGTTTTGCCAGACTTTCTTTCGGCAAACAGTCGGAACTGACGGTGAAACTTGATAAAAAGGAAGGTGACGCATTTGCCATAGATATGGATATCGTACCGCCGTCGGAAACAGCTAATCTGTCTGAGGTAACCCTGGAACAGCGTGCGGAGAACGACAGAAGGCTGGCGCAGGAAGATTCTATCCGCAATGCCTATACGGCAACGTTTATGACGGAGGATGCGGCGCGTGCTTTTGCCCGCCGGTACAAGTTGGATGAGGATGCGGTTGCCGGAATATTGGTAGCTTCCCGCGGCAACCACAAGGTTATCTGCGATTTCATGACCCGCCTTCGTTCCGAAAAGTCGAAGAAGGGCGGTATCGACCTGTTGCAACGGATTTCGGCAAAAGACCTTCGGGATGTCAGGCTGGAAGTACTGATAGACCATATGTTGTCCAATGTGCGCACCAGTGCGGAGTATTTCCGCAAGTATGTACGCAATCCGCGCGTAAGTAATGAAATGCTGACTCCGTACAAGGCTTTCTTCAGGAAGGTGGTTTCAAAGGAAGATGCGGAGGCTTATGTAGCGCAACCGATGAAGCTGGTGGAGTGGGTAGCAGGGAACATCCGCGTGGATAAGCATTGCAATTTGGGAGGTGACCCCATATCTCCCGAAGGTGTGTGGAGGACACGGTTGGCAGATGCACACAGCCGCGATATTTTCTTTGTATCCATGGCGCGCAGCATGGGCATACCTGCACGTATAGACGAGGTGACGGGCAAGGTGCAACTGATGAAAGAAGAGGGTGCGCTGGATGTGGATTTGGACTGTAAGGATACTGTATTTATGGAGGAACTTGTTCCGCAGAAAGGCCGGCTGGTTGCTGAATATTCGCCTGTCAAGTCTTTGGACGATCCTAAATATTACTCTCATTTCACCCTTTCGAAAGTGACTCCGCAAGGCAGGTTGCAACTGCTGTCTTACGATGAGGGTGATCTCGATATGGGCAGCGGCACTACCTGGAGCAGCCTGTTGAAGAAAGGTACGGTGCTGGATGCCGGCGATTACCTCCTGGTAACCGGAACCCGCCTGGCAAGCGGAGGTGTACTTTCCCGCCTCACGGAATTCAGTATCAATCCCGGACAGACCACCCGGCTTGAGTTGGTGATGCGCGAGAGTAAGGATGAGGTGCAGGTGATAGGCAGCTTCAATTCGGAATCTCTCTTTACCCCGCTTCAGGCGGAGAATTCTGAGCAAAGCCTGTTGGAGGCCTGCGGTCGGGGATATTTTGTCGTTGGAATCTTGGGAGTCAATCAGGAACCTACCAATCATGCGCTGCGTGACATTGCTGCTTTCAAGGCCGGTTTGGAGAAGTGGGGACGCAAGATGGTACTGCTTTTCCCGAATGAGGCTCAATATAAGAAATTCCGTCCGGATGAATTTCCGGGCTTGCCGTCTACCATTATCTACGGTATAGATACGAACGGTATTGCAGCGCAGATTGCAGAAGCCATGAAATTGAGACATAAGGAAATACTGCCGGTATTTATCATTGCTGATACATTCAACCGGGTGGTGTTTGTTTCGCAAGGCTATACGATAGGCTTGGGAGAACAGTTGATGAAAACGGTAGAAGGACTGTAACGTGGGTTATATTCTATCCGGATTCTGGTACTATCTCATTCGGTTATTTGGGCGATTGTGGCTTTTACTCTTTCTTGAGTTGTCACATTCCGTTCAAATTCATTGATTTGTACGGTTGCCCCCATCGGTACCCGTTCTTTGCGGTATTGCATACGGCTTGCTACGGTTTCCCTTGCAGAGAAATGAAATTCGTGGATACCCGTTTCACGGGCAATGCGTGCGATGTTGCTCTCATTTACTCCGCAACCGGCGAGTAAGGTAATGCGTCCTGCTGCTTGCAACTGGAGTTCTTTCAATAGAGGAATGCCCGCTTCGGCGGTGGGTTGCTGACCGGAAGTCAGGATACGGTCACATCCGAGACTGATAATATCTTCCAATGCCTTTTGCGGATTGCGGCAAACATCGAAAGCCCGGTGGAAAGTTACCGATATGTCTTGGGCAGCTTCCATAAACTGCTTCATTAGAGGAATATCCACTTCTCCATCTGCCGTCAGACAGCCTAAAACAATACCGTCTGCCCCTAAACGGCGGGCATTGTCTATGTCCTTTAGCATGATACGTTGCTCGATAGGGGAATACAGGAAATCACCGCTGCGGGGGCGGATAATGACGTGCAACCTGGTGTTTTGCAAGACTTCTCTCGCTATGACAATATCACCGTAGGAAGGGGTTGTTCCCCCTTCGGGTATTCCGGCGCACAATTCTACCCGATTGGCTCCGCCGGCTTGGGCGGCGATGCAACTCTCTACGGAGTTTGCGCAGACTTCAAATAAATACTCCTTCATGGCTTTGGTTTTTGCGTTATACCGGCAAAAATAAGAAAACTCCGCAAACTCCGGAACAATATAAAATAAAAAAAGGAGCGAAGGTCCGATACCAACGCTCCTCTTATGGTTTTGATTCTCTTATTTACTTAGCGTAGCTTACTGCACGCGTTTCGCGGATAACAGTAATCTTTACCTGTCCGGGATAGGTCATTTCATCCTGTATCTTCTTGGCTATTTCGCCGGAAAGGTTTTCCGTTGCCTTATCGTCAATCTTGTCTGCACCGACGATTACGCGCAACTCGCGTCCTGCCTGGATAGCATATGTCTTCGTTACGCCCGGATAGGACATAGCCAGTTGTTCGAGGTCGTTCAAGCGTTTGATGTAAGCCTCTACGATTTCGCGGCGTGCTCCCGGACGTGCTCCGGAGATGGCATCGCATACTTGTACGATGGGAGCCAGCAGGCTGGTCATCTCCACTTCGTCATGGTGAGCACCGATGGCATTGCAGATATCCGGTTTTTCCTTGAATTTCTCCGCCAGTTTCATACCGTAGAGTGCGTGCGGCAATTCCGGTTCTTCATCGGGCACTTTACCGATATCGTGCAGCAATCCGGCACGTTTTGCCTTCTTGGGATTCAAACCAAGTTCGGATGCCATCACAGCACAGAGATTGGCTGTTTCGCGGGCATGTTGCAACAGGTTCTGACCATAGGAAGAACGGTATTTCATCTTACCGATGATACGGATAAGTTCGGGATGCAGGCCATGGATACCCAGGTCTATGGTGGTGCGTTTACCGGTTTCGATGATTTCTTCTTCCACTTGCTTGCGTACTTTGGCTACTACTTCCTCGATACGTGCCGGGTGGATACGTCCGTCTGTTACCAGCTGGTGCAGCGCCAGACGGGCAATTTCGCGGCGAACAGGGTCGAAAGCTGATAATACGATGGCTTCCGGAGTGTCATCCACAACGATTTCCACACCGGTAGCTGCTTCCAGCGCACGGATATTGCGTCCTTCACGGCCGATGATACGTCCTTTGATTTCGTCCGATTCGATGTGGAATACAGTAACGGAATTTTCAATGGCGGTTTCTGTTGCCACACGCTGGATAGACTGTATGACGATACGTTTGGCTTCTTTACTTGCTGTCAGTTTGGCATCATCCATAATATCATTGATATAGGATTGCGCCTGTGTCTTGGCTTCTTCCTTCAAGGATTCTACCATACGCTCTTTGGCCTCTTCGGCAGAAAGTCCTGAGATGGCTTCCAGTTTCTCGATTTCCTGGCGTTGCATGTGCTCCAGTTCCTCTTTCTTCTTGTCAACAATGGCCAATTGGGCTTCCAGGTTCTCTTTTACCGCTTCTGCTTCCAGTTTTTTGCGTTGGATTTCCTCCTGGCGTTGGTTCAGCACCAGTTCGCGTTGTTTCAACTTGTTTTCCGCTTGCTGTATCTTTTGGTTACGGAGCGATACTTCTTTCTCCAAATCGGCTTTCTTGTTCAGGAATTTTTCCTTTACTTCAAGCAACTTGTTCTTTTTAATCACTTCTGCTTCGGTCTCGGCTTCTTTGAGGATGCTGTCGTATTTGGACTTCAATCCATGCTTGAAGAACATGTACGAAGCAAATCCGCCAACGATGAAACAGGCAATGGATACTACTATTGTAACTACTGTCATTTTATTAATTTGTTTTTTAAAGTATATAAATAAAAAACACTGCATAAAAGCCTGTCCGTTGCAGGACAAAACTTTTGTACAGTGCGCGACGTTATTTCTTTCATAAAAAACGGACAGAAAATCGTTTTCTTACTCTTCCCTGAAATAAGCTTCCAATACTTCCGTCAGTTCCTTTATCTTGGCTGTATAGGGCTCAGTATCATTACGGTCTTTCAACTGAAGGGTCTCCAAAGCAAATTGATAAGCCACCATGGCTATAATCCTCTCTGAAGAGATGTTCTGATAATGTTCCCGATACGCATTAATCCGGATATTTACCTGCTTGGCAGCTTCCCTTACTATTTCCTCGTCCTCGCGGTTGATGGTGAGGGGATAGGCTGCTCCTGCCATTTGCAGGTTTATCTTTATCTTATCGTTCATACATCCTCTTTCTTTTATTCATTCAACAAAGCGATGCATTTATCGACTTCACGCACTAATTTGGACAATCGCAGTTTCGTCTCTTTTACGTCACTGCCGTTAAGGCTGATTGTCGTAGCTGTTTTTAGGTTCGTGTAGTTGTTTTCCAGCTCTTTGTAGTCAGCACGTACTTTCCCGCATTCTTCTTCTTTAGCTTGTAGAAGTTGCTTAAGTTCAGCATTTTCGCGTTTTAATTCATCATGCAGATAGATTAAATGCCGCAGTCTGGCTTCAAAAGTACTTAATAGCTTCTTTTCTTCGTCTGTCATTACTACACCAAAATTGTACACAAAAATACAATTAACTTGGAGATTACAAAAGCTTTTCAAGGAAAAATGTTCTGTATGCGTTAAAATAAGGGGAAAACAGGACTGTTATTAATTTATTTCATGCTGAAATTTTCTCGTCCGACAGCCGTTTCTCTTTCGTCCGACAGTTGTTGGACGAAAGAGAAACGGCTGTCGGACGAGAAGTAAACAACTGTCGGACGATTAGATTTTGGCAGGGTTGGCATTAGTCCGTAGTTGTACGGGTAATTGCTTCTTCTATCATTTGGGATAAGTTTGTGTATATGGTTGTTGAAATGTATATAAAATAATTTATTATATAATTTGGTTTATAAAATAAACTTGTCATCTTTGTATCGGAGTTCGAACCCGGAGTTGTAACAATGTATAATAAAAAGCTGGATAAGACTATGGAAGATAGAAAATTGAATGAGAAAGAAAGCTTGGAGCTTATCACTCAAATGATTCGGAACACACGTCGGAATCTGGATGCCGGTAGTGGAAATATGTTTTTATTGTGGGGGTATGTTTGTGTGTTGCTGACTCTGGTTGTTTGGGCCGGGGTCGGTCTGACACAAAATTCTGCATGGATGTGGGGCTTTTGGGGAATTCCCGTTGTGGGCTATCTGCTGAGTTATATTTTTGTGCGGAAAAAGGACAAGTCGGTGAGTTTGTATATAGATAAAGTATTGAATGAGATGTGGCAGTTTATGGGAATCGTCTGTCTGGCGGTTGCGTTGATGGCCGCATACTTCCATGCTTTCGAAGTAATATTGCCTTTGTGTGCCATATTGCTTTCGTTGGGCAGTATCTTTACGGGAGTTCTCATTCGTTATACCCGGTTTTCGGGCTTGTCGAGCATGGGCGTTCTGTTGGGCTTGAGAATGTTGTTTGAGGTTTGGGATAAGTCTTCTTTTTTGCAGATATTGCCGGAGTTTGTCCTGGTGGTCATACTCGCAATGATAATACCGGGACATATTTTGAACTATAAAGCGAAGAAGGAAAACAAAAATAAGAGTAAGTGATATGTTTAAGGAATTAAACCCTTTGCTTCACAGTGAACTGAGGCTTGCCGTAATGTCGTTGCTCATCAGTGTTGAAGAAGCGGATTTTGTATACATCCGCCAGCAGACCGGTGCAACGGCCGGCAACCTCAGTGTGCAACTGGATAAACTTGCCAAAGCGGGGTATATAGTTGTGACCAAGACTTTTAAGGGGAAGATGCCCTGCACGCTTTGCAAGATTACTCCGCAGGGAATAGATGCTTTTGAGGAATATGTGGAGGCGTTGAAATCGTATATAATGAAGTAGGGATGTGAACCTGTTAATTAAGAGTCTGTTTAAATTCTCTTCAAGAAATGTTTCGGACAGAATTTAAACAGACTCCGGAATAAAAATAAGAAAATATGAAAATTTTGGTGACTTATGCCGTTCAAGGCGAATTTACGGAATTGAAATTCCCCGGTTTGATAAGGGAGGAAGAAGTGCAGGTGGGTTATCTTCGCACCGGAATAGGAAAGGTGAAATCTGCTTTTTACCTTACGGAAGCGATTAATCGTGCGCAGCCCGATTTGGTTGTCAATGTGGGCACGGCAGGAACTGTCCGCCATCAGGTGGGGGATATTTTTGTATGCCGTCATTTTGTAGACCGTGATATGCAGCGGCTGAAAGGGTTTGATATGGAATGCGAGATAGACTCGGCGGCACTGTTGGCGCAAAAAGGATATTGCCTGCATTGGCAGCGAGAAGGAGTGTGCAATACGGGTGATACTTTCCTGACGGAACTGTCGGATGTAAAAGGCGATGTGGTGGATATGGAGGCTTATGCCCAGGCATGGGTGTGCCGTACCAAGAACACGCCGTTCATCGCCGTGAAGTATGTGACGGACATTATCGGGCAGAATTCGGTGAAGCACTGGGAAGATAAACTGGCGGATGCCCGTAAAGGACTGGGAGCGTTTTTCGAATCTATTTCAGTGTTTTGAAAGAGAGGATGTGGTAGCTTGTTCCTGCTGCAATCAGCAACAACACTGCCTTTAGCCACCAGTAGGGGACTATGAAAAAGATACAGTTGAGGATGGTTATCCATATCAGCGAGACCGAGATGATTTTGGCTCTTAGCGGGATGGCTTTATTTTCACGGAAGTTACGGATGTAGCTTCCCAGGTATTTATGGTGCAGCAGCCGATTGTAAAGGCGGGGGGAACTGCGTACATAAAGGGCGGCTGTGAGCAGCAGAAACGGAGTAGTAGGCAGTAACGGCAGGAAAATGCCGATGATGCCAAGTGCCAGAGAAAGTGTACCGAACAGAATATAAAGGACTTTCATGTCGCAAAAATACATAAAAAGATGAATAATAAAATTTTTGGGATTGTTTATTGTTCATATGTACAGGGAAATATGTTTTCTGCCTGCAACCGGAGTCTTTGTGGACATCAGGCAGCCGCGCAGTGTCGTAGTGCTCACTGTATGTATGAATAAGCGTCAATCTCGTGTGTAAATTCCAAGTTTTTTGTACTTTTGCTGCCGCATCGAGGTGACATTAGATGCACGGTTTTATAAAATGATATTTTAACCAGCGTATTAACAGTATGTACACAGTCATTAAACGAATGGAGGTTTCGGCTGCACACAGTCTGAATCTTTCTTATCAGAGTAAATGTGAGAATCTGCATGGTCACAATTGGATAATCACAGTCTATTGCCGTGCCAAAGAACTGAATGCCGACGGGATGGTGGTTGATTTCAGCCACATCAAACGGGCGGTGAAAGAAAAATTGGATCACCGGAACATCAATGAAGTCCTTCCCTTTAATCCGACAGCCGAGAATATGGCACGCTGGATATGCAGCCAGATACCTGCCTGCTTTAAAGTGGAAGTGCAGGAATCCGAGTCGAATATAGCCATCTATGAGGAGGATTGACAGGAGCGCTTATGAGGAAGATTAACGAAATATTTTACAGCTTGCAAGGAGAGGGCTTTCATACGGGTACTCCGGCTGTTTTTGTGCGTTTCTCCGGTTGCAACCTGAAATGTTCTTTTTGCGACACGCAGCACGAAGAGGGTGTGTGGATGTCCGATGAGGAAATCTTGGCGGAAGTGGGGAAATATCCTGCGGTGACGGTGATACTGACGGGCGGAGAGCCTTCGCTCTGGATTGACCGTGAATTTGTGGACTGCCTGCACTGGATGGGGAAGTATGTCTGTATCGAAACGAACGGTACGCATTCCTTGCCGGATAATATAGACTGGGTGACTTGCTCGCCCAAGCAAGGTGCAAAATTGTGCATTTCCCGTATGGATGAGGTGAAGGTAGTGTACGAAGGACAGGATATTGCCGTATATGAATCGCTTCCTGCCGGACACTTTTTCCTGCAACCCTGTTCTTGCAGCAATACTGCGGAAACTGTGGCTTGCGTGATGCAGCATCCGAAATGGCGGCTGAGCTTGCAGACGCACAAGCTGATAGAAATAAAATAAGACCTTGTAATTTTTAAAATTTACAAGGTCTTATCGTTGCACGGGAGGAGAGGCTCGAAGAATAACGACGTTGTGCCTGTTCCTTATGTGTCTTGATTGCTAACATCTTACAGTTTCTACCTTGGTTAAATGAATGCAGTTCTATGTCCGGAATATGTCTGGCATAAAATATTTATTTGCAGCTTAAAGTATTTGATACAAAATTTAATACCGCGGACATTTTATTTCATGATTGTTAAACCCGATCCACTTGCATCGGCACATCCAGCAGATGCGTCCTGGCGGACACTCATTTTTTTCATTTCAGTAATTTGTCCTTCAAGCCGTCCAAGTTCACGGTTTAATTTTTCATTTTTTATTTTTAATTCTTTATTCTCTTCTTTTAGGTGTTGAAAAAGGGCACCTGTGGGTTCTTGAGTTATAAATATTTCTCCTTTCCCAGTGATGAGCCACATGATATTGACCTGGGGATATCTGATTAATATATCGTTCAATACTCCAGAGGTAATATCATTGTTTAAACTCGTCACATAAGTTGGTGTACGACCTATACTGATGGAAAATTCACGTCGTGATATATCCAATGCTTCGCAAAGAGCAATTAATCTATCCCGTACAACTGATGACTTTTGTTTTGTATCCATAATAAACGTTAATTGAATAATATATAGTTTGTATTTCGTTTGTTTTTAAACTATATATTATTCATATTTGCATTGTAATTTAAATCACTCGAAACAAATGTACAAAGAAATCGAAACACATGCAATAGCGAAAAAACGCTATTACTTTAAAAAAGGCTATCGGCAAGTGACTATAGGTCAGAAAGATGAAGTTCGTAAAAAATTGATGTCTGCATTATGTATTACGCGTTATACCTATTTCTCACACTTGCTTAATAATGGTATCGTAGACATTACGATGTCGAAGTATGAAGTCATTACTGCTATACTTCAGAAGTATGGAGTAACTGATATTTGGGATGTTGTTCCGGAAAATCAAAAAATATGATAGTATGGCTACATTGTCAGAACGGGAAGCACAGATTGCAGAGCGTATAGCCTGGGGAGCTTCCCAAAAAGAGGTGGCTTGTGACCTCGGAATTTCTCGTTATACAGTGGATAATATTCTTCGTAAGATATATCAGAAACTTCATATTGGAAAGGTGAATGAATTATCTGCTTGGTGGTTCTGTACTCATTTCAATATAAGCTTTGAATTGTCACCTTTGAAACGTGCTATTGGTGCGATAGCTTTGCTCATGTTGGTAATTCTTAATGATTTTATATCAGGAGATACCTATTGTCGCAACCGTTCCAAAAAGGTAAGGATAGAGGTTTGTGTACGTTTTAAAGAGACTGTTTAATTCTTTAATATTTATTCCTTATGATATGTAAAAGTTATACAATGCATAGTAAAGTACTTTCCTATTTTACGGAAATAGTGCATGAAGAATCTATTCCAGTGAATGTTGATATTGGTTCCAGATATGTAGATGGTAATGGAGATACGCAAATAGATGTATTACTGGAATACGGAGAACCGGATGAGGATTGTGTTAATGAGGTGTTGACAAGGGCTATCAATGTAGCGATTGAACAATGGAAGTAATTTGAAAAATAGTTTTATGGTTACTAAAACAACATTCAAAAAGAAGTTTCCGGATGTTAAAGTCCAGAAGTTGCAAACCGAAGTGGTGTTTAGCAGAAAGCATGTAGAAGATACTATTTTACAAATGTGCGGAATGATGGGATTAGGATTGCTTTATTACAGTTATTCCAATAAATGGATAACAGTCTATACTTCCGAGAAAATGAAAAAGGCACTGGATTCAATGAAACCGGGAACTGAAGTATTCCATGAACATTATGGAGTATATGGCAAGGTCATTAGCGAAGAACCTTTCATTATCTGTGGGGAACTGTGTATTCGGGTTGATTTCGGAGGAATGCTGGAAAGTGGAGCATACAGTTGTACATGTTTTGTAATATGACGATATAAGTAAGGACTATGAGAATACATTATTTCTACAAAAAAGATTACCGTAAAGGTTTCTATGACCTTACGATTGTTGCCTGGTTGGAAGAAAAAATAATATCCAGGCAAGGAGATGCCAGGTTGAGTTTTAAAGAACTGGAACGCCTTGATATTTTTATTTCCAAAAGTCCGGACTTTCAGGCCCATAGAATCAACCATAGCTTTGGAAAGAATAGTTGTATAGGACATTCTGCTTCTACTCGTAAAAAATTGGTAGAGGATATGGGAAAATGGGGGCTTAAGCCTATTGACAGGCGGAACTATGAAAGATTCCGGAAAGTAGCCCTTGCGCTTTACTATAAACAATCCTTGATTGATTTCTCGTCTTTCAAAGGGAAGCAGACATATACTATCCGTACAATAATTGGAGATTGACGTATGATATTAAATAAGAAAGGAATGATAGCGATAGCATTGTCTGCATTATATCTTATAAGAAGGTATTAGGCTATTATGCCATAGGAAGTAAAATACGTGAATTTACAAAAATAGGCTGATGTTCTATGGTTACTAAAACAACATTCAAAAAGAAGTTTCCGGATGTTAAAGTCCAGAAGTTGCAAACCGAAGTGGTATTTAGCAGAAAGCATGTAGAAGATGCAGTTTTACAAATGTGCGGAATGATGGGTTTAGGATTGCTTTATTACAGTTATTCCAATAAATGGATAACGGTCTATACTTCCGAGAAAATGAAAAAAGGAATGGACTATGGAAATATTAACGGCATTACAATGGGCTAAAAAGGGTTTTATACCCAATGAGGGGGCGGAAGGTACAGAACAATGGACTAATTGTTATTACTCTGCCAAAGCTGTCTATTTCAAAGACTGTGAAGTACATGAAGATAAGGAAGCTGCAAAAGCCATCCTCTCTGCCAAAAGGAAAGAATATCGGGATGTAGCCAAGAAACGGGAAGAGAAGAGAAAACAGAATGCCGAATACCGGGAGAAAATGAAAACTCATTGGCAATGGTTACAAGAGGGAAGAATTCCTGACCCTCATGCACGTTGGAGAGTTGGAGAGGAATTGAATAGAATTTATAATACCTGTTCTTATGGCAGTAGATACTGTTATTGCCATGAGAGATATACCCATGAACCTAAAAATGATGAAGAGATACAAAAAGCCATTTTGGATTTTCATAAAAACGGAGATAGCTGGGGCTGAATATAAACAGTATAGAGATGAATAGATACATGGACTGGGAACTCTATGAAGAACCGCCTGAAGGATTCTCTATTGACAAACATACCGGTTCTCCTCTATTCGGATATGATTTCTTTACAAACGGTAAAAGTGTCCTGAAGGGTCAAAAGAGGGTTCTTGTGAAGGCCAACATACCTGCCAATGACGTAGCGGTTAATCACCCAACGAGCAAAATGCAGAAGCCCAAGAGCAAAGAGCCCAAACAAGACCCGATGATTAACCGTGATGTACGTCAAAGGGTAAACGTCTTTGCCCGCGAGAGATTTAAAGTGAAGCTGCTACAAGAAATAGAATTTGATTTAATGGTGTGTCAATTGGAAGGGTGGAGCATGGAAAGCTATGTCTTTGAGATTAAACAATTGATTGATGATATATTTCAGAAAATGACAAAATAAATAAAACTGTATAGAAATGAATAAAAAGGAAATATCAATGAAAAAAGGTCAGAAAGTACGCATCCTGCGTACAAATCAGATAGCGACAATCGTCGAAGTGGAGCTGATTCGTAAGAGTGGTAAAGTACACAGATATTGCCATCTGAAGATGGATAAAAAGCCGGACTTGTGGATGGACGCTTCAGAACTGGGTGGATTGGTGGAAAGGTGCCGGATAACTTTCCACGATGACAGAGGACAGGAACTATACTTTGATGTGGAGCGTGATTACCGCAAGGAGAATTTGAGTGTGACATTGACCGGGAAAAATCCGGAAAATCTCAAGGAGCATCACGGAATCAACATTATAATGGCTGAAATGTTGTGCAGAGGTTTTAAAACATATAAATAGCGTCCTTGATAACTCTTTTGCAAAACAATTCCTTTGTATCCGCTCAATGCTTAGAAAATGGATTTACTTCAATATTTTCCAGACAATAGTCAATCTTGGATTCCGTCTTATATCGAGTCAATGGGGATGGAGAAATTGGCGGAATACTATAATAAAGTGTTCATCAGGCTGTATGGGATGCAGCCTGGTGAATCTTTCCGGGTGCTTGAAAAGGTTAGTCCGGAGAATTATGACCTTTTCATGAAATGTGTGTATTCGTGTTTGTGCGAGTTTGACTTATACGGAGTACACAGCTACTATTTAGAAGAACAAGGCACTGTCATCCTCAGGAGATAGGGCCGAATAGATATAACAATGATAGACGAAAGGATAATAGAACAAATCATCGACCGTGCCGACATAGTAGACGTGATAAGCGAATATGTCGAACTCAAAAAGAAAGGCATCAACTACCAGGCATGTTGCCCGTTCCATCAAGAAAAGACACCCAGCTTTGTCGTGAATCCGGCGCGTGGTATCTGGCACTGTTTTGGATGCAGTAAGGGTGGGAACGTTATAGGTTTTCTCATGGAGCACGAAACCATGACTTTCCCGGAGGCAGTCCGTGCACTTGGAAAACGTTACGGTATCACCATTGAGGAAGAAACACTGACTCCAGAGCAAGAGCAAGCACGGATGAAGCGAGAAAGTATGTTCGTTATCAATCAAAGATGCGCCGAACATTTTCGTAAAAATCTGCTTGACAAGGCTAATAAAAATGCGTTTGAGTATGTCAAAAGCCGCTGGGGGATGGAATTCTCCGAAGAGATGGGCATAGGATTTGCTCTTGAAAAATGGGATGATTTACTCAAATTTGCCCAGGTTTCCAGCTTGTCCATTGAACTGATGAAAGAGATGGGGTTGTTGAAAACCGGGGAGAGAGGTAATATCTATGATGGTTATCGTAATCGCATAATGATTCCCATTCGTGACAAGTTTCGTAGGATAATAGGCTTCACCGCTCGTGACTGTTCCGGAGATAAATCGGCGGCTAAATATATAAACTCCAACGAAAGTGACATATACCATAAACAGGATTCTATTTTCGGTATTGATACGGCTATACGTCAGGCTGCCAAAGACGATAAGTTCTATTTGGTAGAGGGTGCTCCCGATGCGATGCAGCTGAAGCGGATTCGGGTTAATAATGCTGTGGCACCGCTTGGCGGAGCATGGACAGAAAGTCAGATGGAACAGTTTAAGAAGTATGCGACCAAGGTCTGTTTTCTTCCTGATGCAGACCCACCTAATTTTGAGAAAGGAGAAAAATTAGGTGCAGGTATTCGCAATACGATGCGTAACGGTTTGCTGGCCATGAAATCCGGACTGGGTGTATCGGTCAAGGAGTTGCCCCTGGGAGAAGCGCAGAGCAAGAATGACCCGGATACCTATTGTACAAGCATACAGAAGTTTCAGGAATTAAAGGAGGTCGATTTTATTCCTTGGTATGCCCAGCATATATTTCAGGATGTAAACACTACCGAAGAGCGGAGCGATGCCATCAATACTATTAGTGCAATGGTTGTGATGGTCAAAGACGAGGTAAAAGAATCTATGTACCTCAAGCAGCTGCAATCTTTTTATGAAGATAAAAAACTGTGGCAGACGGCCATTAACCGCGCGAAGAAACTGGACAAGGCAAAGCAGGTTATTAGTGAGAGCAAGAAAATAGACCGTGACCTGTTGGGTAAATACGGTTTCTATGAAGAGTACAACGCTTACTTTGCATTGGCCGGTGAAACAGGCAAGCCGGTACAGTGGAGTAACTTTATTATGATGCCTATGTTTCATATCAAAGACTCCTTGCTCCCCAAACGTTTGTATCGTATCAAAAACCAGAATAAGCAGGAAGAAATTATTGAGATGAAGCAAGAAGACTTGGTTTCACTCTCCAAATTCAAACAAAAGGTAGAAGGGTTGGGTAATTACATTTGGCTGGCTTCCGAGAAAGAACTGACTAAATTGAAGATGTTCCTTTACGAGCAAACAGAAACAGCTCTTGAAATTACTCAACTGGGGTGGCAGCGTCAAGGTTTCTTTGCGTATGGCAATGGCTGTTTCGATACTGAATGGCATACCGCCGATGAATACGGTATTGTACGCCTGCAAGGAGGTAATTTCTATCTGCCAGGATGTAGTACCATTTATCGCGATGATATTAAATTATTCCAGTTCGAACGGCGGTTTGTGTATACTTCTTATAATAATGTCAGCTTGAGGGAATACAGCGACAAACTGGTGCAGGTATTTGGCGATAATGCTAAAGTGGGTATCTGCTTCCTGCTGGCTTCTCTCTTTCGGGATATAATCGTTGGACAGACGAAAAGTTTCCCCATTCTGAACTTATTCGGTCCGAAAGGTAGTGGTAAGTCGGAACTCGGTCACAGCCTGATGTCGTTCTTCATCATCAAGAATACACCGCCCAATATCCAAAATGCCACCATTGCTGCATTGGGTGATGCGGTGGCTCAATGCGCCAATTCTCTTGTACACATTGACGAGTACAAAAATAGTATAGACCTTGACAAACGGGAGTTCCTGAAAGGGATTTGGGATGGTACCGGCCGTAGCCGGATGAACATGGACAGAGATAAAAAAAGAGAAATTACCTGTGTGGATTGCGGTGTGATTCTATCCGGGCAAGAAATGCCGACAATAGACATTGCCTTGTTTTCCCGACTTATATACTTAACTTTTACAAAAACAGAATTTTCAACATCAGAAAAAAGAGCGTTTGACGAGTGCAAAAGCATTCGGGATTTGGGACTTTCACATCTAACTTTACAGCTGCTGCGTCACCGTGCAAAAATGGAGACAGATTTCTCTACTAATTATCGCCAGTGTATGGATGATTTAAACGACCGCTTGAAAGGCGAGTCCATTGAAGACCGCATACAACGAAACTGGGTGATACCATTGGCTGCGTTCCGCACACTTGAAGCTGTACTGGATGTACCATTCATGTATCGGGACCTGTTGGGCATCTGTGTCGATGGTATCATCCGGCAGAACCGTGAATGTAAAAGCAATAACGAACTGGCTAATTTCTGGAATGTGGTCAGTTACTTGCAACAAGATGGCGAGATATTCCTGGAGGCGGATTTTCGGATAGATTATCTCTCCAGTCTAAAGACTAATAAAGTCAAAGATTTGGTATTCAAACAGCCGCGCCCTGTTTTACGAATGCAAACCGACCGTATCTTTATGTTGTATAAGAAGTTTGCCCGCCAGGTAGGTGACAATGCATTACCTACTGAATCACTGAAATTCTACATCGAAAACTCTAAGGAATACTTGGGCGTGCAGAACTCAGTCCGTTTCAAGAACATACAAAAAGGGGTTGAAGTCACTAAGGAAGTAGAGGTCGACGGTAAAAAGTACTATCGCAAAACAAGTAGTACGAAACAAGCACTTTGTTTTGACTATACTGAGTTGATGGAGAACTACAACATCAATCTCAATATTGACATGGGAGTATCGGAGATAGAAGAAAGTGATGCTCATTATAAAGCGAAAGAAAACGGCAATTCTCCATATATGTTTTAAAATGTCTATCATAGTTGTGAGAGAGGCCCTTGCCTGTGAAGGTAGGGGCTTTTTTATGCACTTTCTATACTCGAATATAGGCTTTATTTTGAGGGAAAAAATACTTCTACACTTTCTACACTTTCTACAATGTTATAAATCAATGTATTAGTATATAAAAACGACTTCTATACATTTCTACAACTTTCTACAAAATGCAGTTTTTCTATATTTCTTCTACAAAATGGCACTTTATAGACAGATTTTCTACACTTATTACCCAATAATAAAACCGTTATATTATTGATATATAATCGTTTATGCTGATTGTAGAAATTGTGGAAGGTGTAGAAGACAAAAAGTGTCTGCTCGAATTGTGAATAAAAAAAACAGCAATATGAATAATATATAAACTGATATGGCTATATTTGTATAAAAATCAAAGCTTTAAATGATAAAGAAAGACCGATTTGTCTGCTGGCTTCCTTGTAAACCGTATGTCAGGCAGTTCTTGCTGTATAACTTCAATGCTCCGGATGATACATGGGACGAAATAGTCAACCTGTCATCGGATAAGGAGTTACAAAATGATTTCCTTTCCCGGCTGTCAAAACGTGGCCGCTATGAAAACAGATACCGGAACCTTTACCGTTATACTGCCAATGTAGCGGTGGAAATACGCCGTGACGATTTCTACCGTTATGGATGGGCTTTGTCGAACACCGAAGCGGTGGCGTTCGGAAACAAGGTAGAACGGCGTATCAAGCAGATGCTTTTCCTCTATCTCGATACCCATGTGAGTATGGGGATTCCACTCTCAACCGCTATCCGTAACTTTCAGAACAGTTTCGGATTCGATGAAGACACCTGGTCATATGATACCATCCGCAGAGAATATAACCGGCACGGCTATCGGAAAACCGTAGAGAATACAACGATTTTAGATTTTATTAACCGTATAATCTTGGGGAAGTTGTCCGAGTTTGGGACAATTTCCCAGCAAGGGAAATTAGCCTATGAAAATAATAAACTATGATTTTGAAAATATCGGTGGCTTGTTGAAGGTTCTTGCCGTTCCGCCTTCCTCGTTTTTGAGAGTCCGCAAGGATTATGTTACAGGCCTGAATTATCTGGAACTGCGTAACCGTGACAGTATCATTTCCCTTCCGATATATGCGGATGATACCTATTCCTTTTCCGAGGACAAGGAAAACGGAGATGCGGGTGATGCCTGGTCGGTAAGAGTTGAAGGAGTCATTCCGAAACTGTCACCGGTAAACCGGGAGTTGCTTGAAGTATTGGAACGCGGATTGTGGTATGTACTGGCGGTTGACGGAAACGGCGAGGTTCATTGGTGCGGCCAGGAAGAGGCACTATTACAGTTCAATACAAGCAATACCAGCGGACAGACGACTGCAAACCGGAACGGCACGACATTCACCTTCAGTTGCGTTCAGGATGAGCCTACTGTTTATATAGCGGAAATGGAAGATTTGGAAGCGTAAAAAGAAGGCTTATTCCATGTTTGACGGTATCCGGTGTCCTTGGGTACCGTTTTTTTTGCGCTTTTCTTTGCGTAAAAAAGTTATATGAACGAGACGGTTATCACACTATTCGGCAGTATTGATCAGTATTGGTACAATAAGAATTATCTGAAATACTTTCTGGACAAAGCAAAAGGCCAGCCCGTACGTTTGAAGGTTTCCAGTCCGGGCGGTGATGTTGCGGAAGCGGTTGCTATGTCCAGCCTTATGGCCGAGCACGGTAATGTGACGGTGGAGTTTATCAGCTTCAACGCTTCGGCGGCCACTATACTGGCATTTGGTGCCAAGTCCATTGAAATGCACGAGGATGGTATGTGGCTGGCACATAAGTGTAGTCTGGGCATTGACATTTGGGGGCATCTCAATGCCGATCAGATTGAAGGTGCTATCAAGGAACTGCAAAACAAGAAAAAGAGTGCCGAAGCCATTGACCTGATGATTGCGCAGAAGTATATCAACCGCAGCGGGAAAAGTCTGAAGGAGATTATTACCCTGATGGAAGAGGAACGTTGGATGCCTGCTACCGAAGCCAAGGAATGGGGATTCATAGACAAGATTATTCCCGGCGCCCATAAAAAGCCGCAGGTGACTAATGAAATAACCGATTGCTTTACCGCACTCGGTCTGCCGTTACCGGTTGTTGCTTCAGAAGAGAAGCCAGAACCGGAAAGCTGTGACAAAAGCCTGGTTTCCCAGATTATCGACGGTATTAAAGGGTTATTTCCTACCGGTAACAGAACTGACATATCCAATTCAAATACAGTTATTTCCATGCGTAAAGAATTTACTTTCATCAACCAGGTCCTCAACTGCGAAGGTGTTGAGGAAAAAGACGGTAAGATGCAGCTTACCGTAGAGAACCTACAGGCCATCAATGATGCCATCAAGGCTGCCAATGATGCGAAAACCAAGGCAGAAAATGATCTGACGGCTGCCAATACCGCCAGGGAAACAGCCGAAGGCAGTCTGACAGCAGTTATAAATGACCTTGACAGTCTGAGTGACAGTGTCAAGAATGCCGCCGACAACAAGGCGAAGGTACAGGTTATCCGTGACATTGTCACCCGGATACCGGGAACGGGTACGGTCAGCCATCAGGAAGCGAACGAAGACAACAGGTTCGCGGACATTGCTACAGACCCTATCAACAGTTTTGAGAATGAATAACATCTAAACAATTCTATTTATGGATTTTAAAGCACCTATTGACATTACCGCCGTTCTGACCGCGGTAAAAAAGCACAAGGACATCCTGAAGGCGGTCGACAAGCTCGACGCTTCGGAGGTCTTGAAACATTTCACTCCGGTACCGGGCATTACCGATTCCCTTGAACTGGGCAAGGTGGAGGGCGGAAGCATCTCCGGCAAATATACCGGCAAGTTCACGGCCGGCAAGTACCTGGGCAAGATTGTTCCCCGCCGCCTGGTAGTGCGTCCCGTTGTGATGGAGATGTCTGATGAGCCGGAACGTTACCGCCGTACCTATATCGCTGAAGTTCCTGGTACACTCCGCAAGGAACATCCATTCGAACTATGGCTGATTAATCACGGACACGAACTGGCGTCCAATGACCTGCTGTTTGCCATTTTCACGGCAAAATACAGTGCGGATGAAGAAAAGACGGATATTCAGGACTCTTTCGACGGTATCGGTACCATCATCACCGAAGGCGAGGCAGTCGGAGACATCTCCAGCGCTGAGGGTAACGTTTATACCACCGGCGAGTTGACACGTGCCAATATCGGAGAGAAACTGCTGGAAATGTGGCGTCACATGCCGCGTACCTTCAAGCGTAAGAAGAACATTAAGATGTTCGTTTCCGATGATTTGGGTGACATGTACGATGACTGGCGCAAAGATGAGGGTACCATCGTTATCGGACTCAAGGAAGACACTTCTGATACGCAGCATCTTCTCGGTTCCAACAACCGTTGTGAGCTGGTACGTGTTCCGAATCTTCCCGACGGCAGTCAGTTTGTCATGCTGACCACCAAGGAGAACGTATGCTACGGTTTTGATAAGGAAAGCGACTTCAAGTCTATCAAGCCGTTCATGTCGGGTAACCCCTATACGTTCGATGCTGCCGGAAAGTATCTGATTGGTTTCCAGTTCGTATCCGTACACAAGTCCGAGTTCTGCGTCAATGACCGTCCGGTGGATCCTGAAGGAACCAATCCGTTCGGATATATTGAGGTGACCATTGCGCCGGATGAAGCGGCCAACAACGGTGGAAAGTGGCGTATTCAAGGCGAGGAAATTTGGCGTGATTCCGGTACGTATGTGGCTGTTCCTGGTGGCAAGGAATATACCGTCGAGTTTCTGGAAGCTGCCGGATATACCACTCCTGCCGTGCAGAAGAAGACACCTGCTGCGGGCAAGGTGGAAAAAGTGACGGGCACCTATGTTGTTAAATCTGAATAAATCCTGTGACTATGGCAGAAGTAGACCCTAAATTATGTATTGCTCTTGATGATATCAATGAGGCAATGGACTGCGAGAACCAGGACAACATGGGCGGTATTATACCGTCCGTCATCTTCGGTTATCATGCGGATGTAGCGACCTGGCCGGACTATCCTAAAAAGAAGGAATCCCCTCTTTCTCTTGAAGAAGCCGGTACATTGGTCGGTGACCTTGTTATGAAGGAAAATTGTCGTGCATACAAGATGGATTTCACTGACGAGTTGGCCGAGTTCAAGATTACCGACCAGGGAGAAAGCGGCGGCGAATCATATTTGATGGATCTGAATATCATTTCTGCCAAAATGCGGAAAAAGATATTCGGTTTCGAGAACGCCACCAAAGGACGCAAGATGTTCTTTATCGTGACCGACAACAACGGCACGAACTATCTGATGGGCGACAAGCGCCGCGGTGCTCTGCGTGCATCAGGTGACGGAGCCACTACCGGGGCAAGCTCCACAGCCCGCAACCAGAACACACTCCATTATACTTTTACGGCGCCACGCAAATGTGTGTATGAAGGAGATACGGAAGACCTTCTCACCGTAAAAGCGGCCTTAAAGGAATAATCCTCTGTTTTCTCATCGAATTGTTTTCTGTGCCCGTCTCTCTTTGGCAGAGGCGGGCATTTTGTTTTGTCCTATCCCGGCAACGGAAATCGCAATAGCTTTGTGTATCATTAAAAATCAACGTACAATGTCAAAGATTACAGATAGCTACATTGAGGCACGCAGGGACGGCATCAAATGGCTGAACTCGCAGAAACGGGATTACAGTGCCGGTGTGAATATCCTTACCCGTTCCGGGTATAAGGGTTTTGTCGCCGCACGTCTGGCACGTCAGGGAGAAAAACCGCATACCCGTGAGAAACTGGAGTATGAAATCCGTCAGATGATAAAGGTGTGGTATCATCCCGATGATCCGCGCTTTGAAGATGTGGATTTGGCGGATGATGCGGTACCGGGTAATGACGGGCGTCCCGAAACAGTTACAGAAGAAACGGCGGCAGCCATTGTTGCCATTGCGGAAAATGAACTGGCGCGTGAAGCGGATGAGCAGCCTGCATATCCGTCGGTTATTGCCAAAATCATCTATGATTTCCGTGAATGCTATAACGAGCGTTCACGCCAGCATCGGTTGCTTGCCGAGTTGGGTGAGACCAATACGCAAGCTGTATGTGCAGAACGCAAGGATATTATTGCTCGTATAGGTTGTCTCTCCAAACGCATGACTTTACTGGCAGCCGTCAAAAAGCAGTTTGAACAAAACAAGGAACTGCCTTCTGAAGAACAATTGGACGAACTCTATAAAGAGAAGAATGCCCCTAAAGAGCAGCTGGACACCGAATCGGACGATACCGACATCAGTGCTTTGTCGATAGAAGAACTGAAAAAAGCGAAATCCAACGCCAAGAGTAAGATAACTAAAGCAAAGAATATGTTGCTGTATTCTTCGGAGAGCAAGCCCAAAGACGGTAAAGAAAATCCTCTTCCTGATTGCCCGAAACGTGTGAAATACGAGAAGAAGATTGCCGACCAGGAAACATTGGTAGAAAAAATAGAATATAGATTGGCCGAACTGCAATAATGCTGGTATGTTGCGGTGATATGAATGAGATGCCGGCGAAGAGCATGAAGGACAATGTGCTCCCTCTTCGCCAAACGGATGCGGCAATTTCCGACCATGACCTGGTTGCGGAAAAACTGCTGCATCCGGATGCCATGGGGATGTTGGTACCCGGCAGGGACAAACATTTCTATTCTTCAGGGGCATTCAATCTTATTCAACTGATTTTCTATATTCTGAAACAGACCGGTCCGGCACATCTGCTGCTTACCACCTATTCCATATCCATGGACAGTATTGCGGCGCTTCATCGCAAGACGGAAGCGGGTGAACTGTTGTCGGTACGGTTTCTGATAGACAATCGGGTACGCAGCATCTCACCCAAACCATTCGATTATCTGGTAACTACATTCCCGGACAGTTACCGCTGCCTGGCGTTGCACGCGAAGGTAGCATTACTATATAATGAGAATTGGAAGATTACTGTAGTGGGCAGCCAAAATGCCACTCATAACCCGAAACTGGAACGTGGGATTATCCATACCAGCCCGGACATTTTTGATTTTGACTTTAAGATGTTAAATGATGAATTTGACGCAGCAGCAAAGTGATGAAATAGAGAAGATGGCATATCGTCTTATCCCACCAGGCTTGATTGCCATTAATATCGGTGTGGACGAAACGGATTTTACCCAAGAACTCCGAACTCAGGGTACTGAAATACGGGCGGCTTTCTATCGTGGGCATCTTCGTCAGATGGTCGAAGTACGTGAAGCAATCATCAAATTTGCCGTCAATGGCAGTAATCCGGCACAGCAGGAGCTGATTAAATTCTTTAAATCGCAACAGCGGTATCTTGAGTATGAGTAGTAATTTGACAGCATCCAAAAGCAAGGCCGCACTGGAGGAACAGTCATACGACCTTATACAGCAACATATCATTGACCCTGAGAACAGTCCGTTACCGGAACATTTACAGGTGCAGTGTAACCGGGTGTTGCAGATAGCCCGCCTTTTGGACGATTATCCGAACGAGAGCCATATTATCAATATCATGCTGGCAAAATACCGTATCTCACGTACACAGGTGCGTAAGGATATCGCCCTGGCAAAAGAACTGTTCAAGACACAGCATCAGTTTGATTGGGATTTCTGGTTTGCCTGGATGATAAAGGACCAAGTACAACTTATCCGGGATTGCAAGCTCAAGGGCGACCTCAAGCAATGGAACAATGCCAAAAAAGTGCTGCATCAGATGATTGGCGAGAAACCCGCTTCGGTTGAGGACCCGCGCCGCATGGAGAAGAATGTTTTCTATATTCAAATCAACAGCATGGGGCAAAAGGTGGATATTCCTTTGGATGCCATCCGCAATCTCTCACAGGAAGAGCAAAAGGTTTTGGTGGATTCGATGTACACACCCATTGACGATGTACAGGCTGAAGAAATTATGAACTCATAAATATATGGAAATATGATTGATACATTGATTGTTACAATTGTGATGTGCATTGATACCTGTAACCTCTCGCCGGTACAGCATTCAATTCATTCCGCATTTCGTGAACTGAATATAAAAGAGGCTGTCATCCGGGCCGTGGAAGATACCCGGCAACGGGAACAGAAAGCCGGTAAACCGTACTGGCATGTAAGAAATTATTTGTTTGTCAATTCAAAATTCAGAAAACATTATGAAGAAATTAACCAATAAACGGCTTATCTCTTACCTGGTTGACCATAAACATATTGATATGGTGTCAGTCAGCAAGACACAGATTGTCTGTACCGTGTCCGCCAAGTTCAAACCGGATGAAGTGCCGCAGTTACTTGCGGACACTGGACAGTCTATGCCCCGTATGACTTCTTCCGAGGGCGTGAACTACATTGTATTTCCACGCTATTGATATGCTGGTGCAATGGACGAAAACGTATGGGAAGAGGTCATCAAGGTCAATCCGGCGCAGGCGGCATTCTTGGTAATGCCCTATAGGAGCGGATATGTTATCTATTCACGCGCCACGGGTAAGTCATTCATTACCGGCGCCGTGATAGATGACAATATCCGGCTTATGCCGCGTGGCATTACCACACTCACCCAGGCCACCATCGGCCAGGCGCTCACAAAAACGCTGCCTTCGGCTTTCAAGATGCTGGAGATGCTCGGTTACAAGCAATGGGACCCAGTCAGTAAGACCGGTGATTATGTGGTCTGCCGTCGTCCCATTGAGGGGTGGTACAAGCCTTATGAACACATCATGTCTTATGAATACGGCATCAGCTTCAGCAACGGACATATGCTCTATATACTTACCCAAGGCGGTAACAGCCGTGGACCGAATGCCGACTATAACATCACTGATGAAGCGTTGACGCTCGATAAGGAAAAATTCGACCGGGAAGCCGCGCCTACCAACCGTGGTAATGAGCATATTTTTGGGCGCAAATCGGAGCATCCAGTATTGAAGCATCATGGCAATACCTTCTTATCCTCCATGCCTTATACTCCGGAGCAGAAATGGCTGCTCGAACCTGCCAAGTATTATGAAGAGGAACGGGACATCCGTCTGTTTGATGTTTGGAATAAAATTGTGCGGTTACAGATGCAGCTTATTGATGCACGCATTGCCGGTGATGCGGGAATGTTCAAGGAAGTCTGGAATGAGACCGTCCGTCTCCGTCAAAGCATTACGCCGTTCGTCTCACGGGACGGCACGCTGTTTATCCTCGGCTCCATCTTCGACAATATCGCCAATGTGGGCATGAACTACATCCTGAACCAGTACAAGGTGATGGATAAACTTTCCTTCATGATTGAGATATTGAACTATATGGTGGATAAGATTGACAGCTGCTATTACCAATTGGATGAACGGCATGTGTATTACAACGCGACCAATGATGACTATATACGGGACTTTGCCGAGGATACTGGCTTCGATTGGAAACAGTTGGGCAATAATGATGACAGCCGTCGTGACCTGGATTGTAATCCGAACCAGCCGATAGAGCTGACACCCGACTGGGGGTCCGCTGCCTCGTTCCTGGAAGTTGCCCAGGAGCGCAACTATGACTTTGTAACAAAGCTGTTGACGCATGAACCGGTGGACAACAATATCAACGAGTTCTTCGTCAAGCGTGATGAAGAGGACGATACCATGGTGAACGCGCTGATGGATAAGTTCTGCCACTATTATCGTAACCATATCAACAAACACGTACACTATTACCGTGACCGCTACGGGGACGCACGTCGTGCCAACAACAAAAAATCCTACAATGAGCTTGCAGTTGAGCGCCTGGAAAAACACGGATGGACGGTGGAGCAGCACACCCATGCAGGTATGGAACCGCCACAACATGATAAGTATCTGCTCTGGGCTTCCATTCTGGCAGAGAAAGACGAGCGGTTTCCGAAGAAGCGTTTCAACGGTTCGAAATGCAAGTATACACTCATCTCCATGAATAACACACGTGTTATTGAAGACCGTGAAGGACGTTTTGCCAAGGACAAGCGCAGTGAGCGCAACCAGTCCGTTCTTCCGGAAGAAGCCACCAACTTCGGCGATGCCGTGGATAAGCGTGTCTGGACGAAGTACGGGCACCTGCTCAGGCAGGCTTACGGGTTCGTAGATGCACGCATCTGATTTTCCTTACATACATTCGCAACGGCAATCGCAATGGATATGGCAGGACTTGCAATCTTTGCAAAGACAATCACAGCCTTTGAGGACAGGATACTGTACTGAATAAACGTCCGAGGGGGTGTGCCGCCTATCATATTTCCTTGTCTCTTGCGTTTCTTTTTGCGTTTTGGGATAGGGCGCGGTTGGGAGAAACGTCCGTTTCTCTTTCCATTCGGATGGAAAGCGGGTGTTATGTGTTCATATTTAGCGGAATATCTTTTTAATAACATTCATTAACTATTTCTTTGGTGCGCAAAATTCGTACCGAGAAAGCTGGTAATAAATCTGTTTTCTCGGTACGGATTTTGCGCGTTTAAGCGGTAAGAAGCAGCGGCTTCTTGGGTCTGTTCGCATCCATGCAGGTACGCCCGGTATTGTCTATTCAAAGGATGTACCGGGCAGAGCGGTATAGTTTTCAACTATGTATTGCAGGCTGTTTCCTTTTCTGATTGTCGCCCTTTATTCTCTGTCTCCTATCACTACGCAGTTTCGCTTTTTTGTGCTGCAAAGGTAAATGTTGACGTCACTGGCTCAAGTTCAGGCTGGCGTTTCATAAAAAATCTCCACCATTTGGGTAGTATTCAAGCCGTTCCGGTTTTCTGAAAAACTTGCTCCTGTTCCTTACAACACCTTTTGATGCAGCGTAAAAAAGGCGAAACATACCGCGTAGCGACAGGCGACGCAGAAAAAAAAAGCTCCAATCAGGGAAACAGCCAAATGAAAAGGCTCACACCCGGAAGCTCAAGGTTCAACATAAAATTTGCAGCATTATGAAAACATTCACTTACAAACAGGCTATCGAGGTTTTGAACAAGTATTTCAAAGGATACAAGATATTGAGGAAGTTTGACGGTATCAGGGAACTAAGCATTCTTTTTCGGGATGAGAACGGGAAAAAGTGGGAACTGCTTTCAACGGCCGACCCCTATTTTCAGACGGTAGAGGATTTTGTAATCATAGAGGCTTAATATTTTAATACATAACATCTTAATAAATGGAATTATGAAAAAGGAAAGAGACGAGAAGAAAGAACGCGAAACACGGCTTCTGAAAAGGCAGCAGTTAAAAACATTGTCGCAGTCTTTGGTTGCCCGCAGGGAGATGGGCGAATACATGGGCAACGAGGATGATACGGTAAACGGTCTATTGCGGTTTTACTACGCTTGCAAAGGATACACCAACCTAAAGACTTTCAAGGAGTGGAAAAAGGAAGGGTTTACCGTTCGTAAAGGTGAAAAGGCACTGCTTATATGGGGAATGCCCGTTGCATCGAAAGCAGAGCGGGAACGCATCGAGGAACTGAAAAAACAAGGTCGGGAAGAGGATGCGAAAGAGGACTTTTTTCCGTTGTGCTACCTCTTTGCGGAAAGTCAAGTACATAAGTTGGAGAAATAGATTAATCACTATTATATAAATCATTAATTATTAACTTTTTAAAATTTACAAACATGGAAAAAGAAGTAAAAACAATCGGTGAAGAATTGACAAAAGCAGTAGAGACAATGAAAGAAGCTGGTAAGGCAGGGAAAGAAACCGCAAAACAACCCGTGAAAGAGGAGAAGCCGGCCGATACACCCACCAAGGGTAAAGGGAAAAATTCTAAAAAGAATGAAGCGGCCAAGCTGCAAGAGGAGATAAACCGTAAGACAAAAGAGCTGGAGAAATGTCTGGCCGACCTTGAACGGAAAAAAGAGATTTCCCGCAACCGTACCGCATTTATCAACGCTATGGATAAACTCGATGAAGCAGCGGATAAATTGAAGCAGGAAGATACGTTTGAAACGGCGGTTTATAAATTGCGGTTTGCGGAAGCTTCGGGCTATGGCAGCAACAGCGATATTTTTACAATCTCCAACCGTTTTCTATTGGCGGAGTTCATTAAGTTTATGCAAAAGAAAATTCAGCAGAAAATCGAAGAGTTGGAGCAGCTTTTAATCAGTGAATAATAAGTACAGGATAGCCCGCTTTCGGGCGGGCTGCCTTTAATAAAATACGGATATATGGAAACTTTGTTTGATAGTGCTTGCCGCTACATGAGCGACAGCGAACTGATATACGAGATAACGAACAGTAAGAAACTTGTTACCGAAGCGGAACGGCAAGGCGGGGAATATGATTTGAACGGATTGTTCTCCTCGTTGACGCCCGGCCGTAAAAAAGTGGCTACGGCTGCCATTGAACTGTACAAACGGTTGCAAAGCAGGCATAACGGGCAGGACGCCATCCGTTGCAGTCAGGATATAGATGCGCTTATACACCCGTTTTTGTGGGATTTGCCGAATGAGGAACTTTGGGTGATAGCCTTGAATACTGCTGCAAAGGTGATAAAGAAAGTACGGGTTTCGGTTGGTGGCATAAGTCGGACAGCAGTAGACGTGCGGTTGATAATGCGCATTTTGGTGGAAGCATCCGCAACGCAGTTCGCTGTCGTACATAACCATCCGAGTGGGAGCAAGCACCCCAGCAGGGAAGATGAAAATGTAACGGAACGTTTGAAAAAGGCGGGTACTCTGTTTGATATTCATATGATAGACCATATAATCATAGCAGGAGATACCTATTACAGCTTTGCCGATGAGGGACGCTTATAGGGGGGGACGGGTGCGGGGCGGCGCCCGTTTCCGTTTGCTCGCACACTCACAAACGGAAACGGGCGTAAAGAGGTATTTTTTTTATTTTTCCGTTCCTTCAACCACGGAGGGGGATTTGTTTAAAGTTAAAAGGATATAATTTTATATCTTTTATTGGATGAATATTTGCGGGATATAAAATTATATCCTATCTTTGTAGCGTAATCAAAAAACAATATGATATGCCAACAGTTTTAATGTTATTCGGATTGAAATTTAAAATCTACACAGCGGAACACCAGCCACCGCATTGCCATGTCACCAGTCAAGACGGGCAAGCCAAGTTTGAAATCAGAGACGAAGTCAAATTGATAGAGAACAAAGGTATGAAGCCTAAAGACTTGAGTCTGGCAAGAGCGATTTTAGAGGAAAATCTGGAAGTTATTCAGGAAGAATGGAAAAAATTGCATGGGGATTTTTAATCCCCCATGCTTCCCAATATAAAGAAGGAGGTTGATATGAAGATTATTAAATTATGGTTTGAGAATGGTAGGATTTATGTAACCAATGACAAGGAGGAGACTTTGTACCAATCTTTGAAATTCTATCCTCGCTTGTTAGTGGCTACCGATGAGCAACGTGCAAAGTATGAATTTGAACCGTTTGGTATCCATTGGGATGACATAGACGAAGATATGAGCTATGAAAGTTTCTATTACGATGATACCAAAGAACCGGCTCCTGGCATTCAGGATGCTTTCCTTTCACATCCGGAATTGAATATCTCGGCGGTTGCCCGGAGGATGGGCATTCAGCAGAGTTTGTTGGCAAGCTATATAAAGGGGACGAAAACGCCTTCACCGGAACGTAAGAAGCTGATATTGGATACTATCCATGATATTGGCAGTTCGTTACAGGCTGTATCATTTTAGATAGGAGAAGAGAAGCGTATTGTTGACGGGCTTCATCGTATAGGAAAGGAATTTATGGAAGTTGTGTAGTTATTGTTTGACAGACGTATTATGCAACGTTCTTTAAGGCTTCCACGGGTTGGAAGCCTTTTTTTATGTCCTATCCTATCTTATCTCCACACCTTATCTTTGTGTGAAAAAAGATATGATACGTTTTCTTACAAAATTCGTTGGTACCTACGGGTACGATTCACTGAAGGAGTTTTTCCTTTCGATAGCTCCGAGCTTCAAATACAACCTACAGCTTCCGGTTATTTCTTTCAGTGCCGTTACTGCGATAGTCAGCGAGTCTATAGGCATCACTCCTGTTCTGGCAATGGCCATGTTGGTAGCGATTGTTTCCGAGATGTGGACGGGCATCCGGGCAAGCAAAGTTCAGGGCATAGGTTTTGAATCTTTCCGCTTCTCCCGGTGCATCATCAAGTTGTGCATCTGGCTGGCCATCATTTACATTATCCATTCTTTCTATTTGGAAAGCAAGGTTATGGCGGAAGGTGACGTTGTCATGCTGCTGGCTACCGTATTCTTTTCCATCGCCAAAGTGTTTGTCATGACCTGGTTCTGCGTGGAGCATGTGACCAGCATATTGGAAAACCTTGCCGTTATTGACGGAAAACCGAAGGATACTCTAATTAAACAGGTAGAAATATTATGGGTGACGGTTACGGACAAATTCAAAAGGAAAGTTGATGGGACGGAACGCTAAGTGCATATTCCTATGTGCGGTTATCGCACTTCTTGCCGGCTGGACGGGACATTGGTTCGGTTCCCGCTCCCGGAGTATTGTCCGTGTTCCGGAAACGGTTGTCCGCCATGATACGATACGTTTCGCGGTGTCTGAACCGAAAGTAATTGTCAGGGAAATACCTGCTGATGTAGATACAACAGCTATATTGGCAGACTATTTTGCGGAGAGGTATTATTCGGATACAATCATAGAACGGCCATACCTGCGGGTGGAACTGGCGGATGTAATATCACATAACGCCTTGCTTAATCGGACAGTGGTAGTGGATTACAAGCAGCCGGTCATTCACAACAATGCCTTGACGGCAGGTATCCTGCTGGGACGCCACAGTTATATATTTCAGGTCGGGTACCGCCGTAAATCCTGGGAGCTCAGGGCTGGATATGACTGGTATAACAGGACTGCAGTGGTAGGCATATCTAAAGACATAAAGAGATGGTGATACAGGGATTTGATAACGGGAAGGTCTACTTTTCCGGTAATCTGAAAAATGTAGCCATTACCGGGGTGAATGAATATGTAGATATTGACCTGAATGTTGCAGGCACTGATGTAATGAGCCACGAAAGGTTCTACCCCGTAGCCGGCAAGGTCCTTCTGGCTGATTTTGGCAAGTTGATAGACTGTTATTTCGAATCCGCAGACTTTTCAACGCCGGGTGATGTTTATACAGGCAACGCACGGAATGTCCATATCTACTGTCGGGATAAAGGCACAACGGCTGAAAGCAGTACTACAGTCTGGTATTCCAAAAATAGGGTCTCAACCGTCTCGCCTGAATCCGGTATGATTTATAGCTGGTATAAAAGTATAAATACCGCTATAGGTCGGGAAGAATACGTGCCGTTCTTTGCAGATGCCGCCACGACATTGCATATTGGTGTGGCGCATGTCCGTAACGGAGTGGAGAAATATACCCGAAAATCCGTTACGCTGGGTGGACGGACCGGCATGCTTGCTTTTCGGGTGTCTCCGGCGAAGATTGCATCGCTTTCCGGGGTTTCTGCCGATGCCATACTCTATTATGACGTGACTGTTACAGCTGGTACCGGCAGTACAGACCGAATCAGGTACTACATGGACAAGCATTATTACCGGAATACAAGCAATTTTATCTACCTCAACAGCTTCGGATTACCGGAGACTATTGCTTTTACCGGACTTGTGGAGTATAATCCTGAACTGAATGGTGAAATCGTGTCGCTCATGCAGGAGGATATGAGGATGGACCCCGAACTGTCGGATGTCAGAACAGTAAACAGCGGTTATCTCAGTATTGCCAAGTATAAAGCTCTGACAGATATGGTAACGTCCGCCGATATCCGTGTATATGATACTGCCGGGCAGAGAAAAATAGTGGTTACAGACGTGGATCTGCTGCACAGGCAGAGCGGAAGCGAGAAGTTCAGCGTTACTGTGACATATCGTCCTGCGGAACGCGGTTACATGGAATTTGAACGGATACGCAATGATAGGATAGGTATTTTTGACCGGACATTCGACTATACATTTAACTGATTCAATATGGAAACAATACGTAGAAATCTGGCTCTGGCCGACATGGATATCCGCACGGACGAACGCGGGCGCCGGCGCATCTTTTCAATTAAGTTCGTCAGCAAGGAAGGCAGGGTGTATTTTATTCCCCAGGCATACGCATGTGGTGCCGGACGCATGAACATGAAGGAGTACCAACTCCGGGGCGTACAACCCTGTGATTGCAAAGGTAATCCCGAAGGACATCCGTATCCGGTGGATATTGACCTGATACTGGAATATAACAAAATGAAAATCGTATTCTGATGAATATACTGTTTAATTCAAGTGGCATTCCCCTGCTGATGCAATCCACGTATATATTCGGTGAGACGACGGGAACACCACAGAAGGAGATGAAAGAACGTGCCAGGATTCTGGCGCCGTATGACCAGTCGAACGCCAGTTATATAGACATCGACGGGGTGAAAGTACGTCCCTGGGGAGATGGAAACGATTTCCCGCAGAAGGCGGCCGAAGAAATCGGGAATACCAGCGTGCTCAACACCGGGCTGAAATTTCTCCGTAACCTGACACTCGGACAGGGTATCTATCCTTGCAGGGTGGACGGTTACGACGACGATGGCAATGAGCTGCTGAAGCCCGTTGAGGACAGCCGGGTACAGGCTTTTATCGCTTCCCGGAATGTAAGGCGCTACATGGAAAAGGTACTTCGTGATTATCTGAAATTCGGTAACGGAGCCGTCCAGTTCGTACCCTCGGCAGCTGCCAACTCTTTTGCCGGCATCAATCCGGTCAATGCACTTTACCGCCGCTATTCCGAGATGGACGGATACGGCGCCTGCAAGTGCATCGTTTCCGGATATTGGCCACAGCGTCCGGACAAGGGGCAATACACCAGGCTGGATGTATTGTCCGAATATGACCCACAAATGCACGCCGAGGTACTGAAGTTTGCCGGAAAGATGAAGGATGGTTTCATCATGCCGGTGCGTGACAGTTGGAGCAATGATGACCTTTACGGTATGCCTATCTGGTGGCCCGCCTACGTTTGTGGATGGGTGGAGATAGCCCATCTTATCCCCCATTTCCTCAAGAAAGCCTACAAGAACCAGATTACCTGGAAATGGCATGTGCAGATACCGTATTCCTATTGGGAGAAAAAATATCCGTCCAAGGACTATTCAGCCAAGGAACGTGAGGCGGCCATACAAAAGTACATGGACTCTGTGGAGCAGAACCTTTGCGGTCCGGATAATGCGGAAAAGCCCATCTTTTCACATTATGCCGTAAATGAAATGAACGGCAGGATTGAGGAAGAATGGAAAATCAAGCCGCTGGAGAATAAATACCAGGGCGGTGACAATCTGCCAGTATCGGCAGCCGCCAACTCGGAAATCCTGTTCGCCCTGATGGTCAATCCCAATGTGCTCGGTGCCGGTATGCCTGGTGGTACATACGCAGGCAACCAGGGTGGTTCCAATATTCGCGAGGCATTTCTCGTGAATATAGCCAATGCGTGGATTGACCGGCAGAATATCCTGGACCCAATAGAACTCTACATAAAGATAAACGGTATGCCGGAATGCGAGTTGCGCTTCCGTAATACAGTCCTGGTAACCCTTGATACCGGCAGCGGTACCAAAAAAACATTGAGCTAATGATATTCAGTGCAGAAAAATGGAACAACGGCAAGGAGCTGAAAGCGGTGATGAAGGTGAACACCGCCATCTCCTTTGACATGATGGAAGCACCTCTTCGGAATGCTTTCCGGCAATACCTTGTACCGCTATTGGGCGATGCGATGGCGGGTGAAGTGGTTGAGATATACAGATTCGGTCCGAATCCGGATGTACTGGAACAGAATACTGAAGGGGCAACCGAACGAGAGAAGCTGGACAGTTGCCTGTTGGAGATTTGCAAGCGGGCAAACGCGAACCTGGCGTTCTGGAATGACTTTGATGAAATCAGCATGCGCATCACCGATGCTGGCTTCCAGCGACAGAAGTCTGACAACAACGAGTCATTCCAGCAGGTGTATAAGTATCAGGAAGATAACCTGCGGACATCGTTACGGAACAAAGGATTCAATGCGCTTGACGAACTGCTTGAATTCCTGTATGCCCATATAGCGGAATATCCGGAATTCGCGACCTCGCAGGCTTATCAGGACCGTAAATCCGCCATCGTTCGCAGTACCGCGGATGTCAATGACGTCTGTTTTATTAACGGCAGCCGGATTATCTTCCTGCGCTTGCAACCGCATCTGAAGTTTGTCGAGGAAATGCTGCTTCAGCCGGCTATCGGTGACAAACTGTATGAACATCTGATTGATGGGTTGGTCAATCAATCTGAAGATGAAGGGCGGCGGAAAGATGTGGAACGTCTGCGCCTGGTCTGTTCCCGCTACATTGTTGCAATGGCGGTCAGACGTCTGTTGATGGAAACGGGTAGCATAACGGACCGGGGACTATACTTTACTACGGTACAGCCAGGTGAAAAAGGAAATGAGGAAAGGAAACCTGTCGATACGGAACGGATAGCCATACAGATTCAGAACCTGAAGGCGGATGCGGATATGTATATGACGGCTCTGCTAAGGACGGCACGCAGTTATTTTTCAGAGCTGTATGTCGGTGACCCCAGGAGGATATTCGACCGGAACAATGACCATAAACATACATTCTGGACATGAAAGAGCTTCGCATTGAATACATCAGCTTCGGCATCTGGCGTGAAGTGACATGCCCAGTACCGGAGAAATGGGAAGAACTGACACCGGAACAGTTCCTGCTTGTGTCGCGGCTGTATCTTCAGGAAATGGATGAATCATCATTCCTGAAGAAGTTCTATTCCCTGCCGTCCGGAGCCGGTTCCGACAATTATTACAGGTATAAGTTGGGCGAGCTTGTGGAATTCATCAGTGACTGTCGTGTCCGGATGGACCGCTTCATACTTTCCGATGTAGCGGGACTCAAGGCGCCGGGTGAACGTTTGAAAGGAATGTGTTTTGAACATTTCATGCACGTGGACACGGCTTTCAACCGATATGCCCGTGACGGCAAGGATTCCTCACTGGATGTTTTCGTGTCAATGTTATATCTGAAGGACAACGAGTATATTGTCCTACCGTCAGGAGGAAAAAGCGGCTTATTTAGCCGTCAGAAACCCCTGATATTGCAAAAACGGGTAATGAAGGTGGCAAAGATTGACAAGCATGTCAAATACGCTATATTCCTGAACTACGTTTTTGTCAAGAGGTGGCTCTCGAAGGCTTTTCCTTTCCTGTTTCCGCTGGATGACGAACGGGAACAGAAGGACGAGCAAAAGAAGCCGGCTGTACCGTCAGTCAATTGGCTCGACATATTCGATGCCTTTGTCGGTGACGATGTGGCGGTCATGGAAAAATACCAGGCAATGCCGGTGGCAACCGCATTCCGCCTGCTTAATAAAAGAATACGTGATGCTCAAAAACAGAACAAATGACATTTTCAGAGTACATAGAGAATTTGGCTGAAAGGCATGTTGACATCCGGCACAAGGAGAACGATGAGGTGCACTTCCTCTCATCCGAAAGGGAGAAGCATACGGCATTGGACAGTGTGCTCCATTATCCGGCGGTGATTCTGGACCGTGGTTCCGGATTCGGTTACGGCGGTGGTCCGGGAGCTTATAGAAAAGACCGGAATTACCTGTTGTTTGTAGTGGAACATGTATCAGACACTTCTGATTATGTTCAGATAGAAACGGTTCTTGGAAGGTGTGAACGTATTCTTGACGAGATACTCAACCAAATACTTGAAGACAAACGGAAGAACCGCCAATGGTTTGCTTTCTCACTTGAAGAGGTGGAAGCGGATTATGTTGTGAACTCCGATAACCAGCTCTACGGAGTCATTGCGGCAATACCGTTGTCCGAACCTTATAAGTCTATAAACTGCCGTAAGGCTTTCTTATTGGATAAAATTTTTGACGAAAATTTTGATAAAACTTATAAATGATATGGCTACACAGTCTTATGAACAGTTGATTTCCGGGGCAAATAAAATCAGGAAGAATGAACTACCGGAATCCAATACGGCCGGACTGGTCGGGGAACAGCTTCTCCAAATGGTAAACAAACAGCAAGAAGAGCATCGGCAGAGGGTAAAAGGAACCACCGAGTACAATGTTTCCGTCCAGAATCCTACTTCGGGAATTGACGGGAGTAACAAGTACGGTCTGAAAGGCGCTATTGCCCAAGTTCCGCAAGAACTTAGAAACATCGGTCTGAAAGTGTCATTCGTCAATTCGGAT